>ERZ780208.356-NODE-356-length-49697-cov-4.540027_pt1 | contig 49697 bp, 41 predicted proteins | sample MGYA00511167_ERZ780208 | MGnify/ENA primary metagenome ERZ780208 (study PRJEB29588, sample SAMEA2159202) | human gut metagenome | biome: human gut; feature: human-associated habitat; material: faeces | place: Denmark | collected 2008/2010 ...
TCTCGGACCTGCCGTTCTTCATGTACCGCATCAGCCGGATATTTGGTTAGCACCCCAGCCACGGAACTACGCCGCTGCCCCGAACTCACGGTTCACAGCAGCGCATGGGGAAGCCCTTATTCCGAAATACCCACGGCAGAAGGCGAGCACTACCGTATAGTGGTCCGCGAACTGATGAGCGAATACACCGGCACAGCCACGGCATCCTCTGACGACAACAAGGTCTGGAATGTGAACTTCACCAATGCCGGAATCATCCGCGCGGCAGGTGCCGACGGCGCACGCATCGTATCGGCAGCCCGCACAGAATATCAGCCCCTCTCGACCGAAATCGGCGAAAACGACGTGAAATACACCTTCGAGGAAGGCATCCCTGTCGGCGACTATACTCTCGAAATCCCTGCCGGAGCATACACAATCAACGGTGCTCCCAGCCCTGCCATAAGCCATGACTTCACGATACAAATGGTAGGCATCGACGGCATTGCAGCCGACAGCGACAATGAACCCGTCATCTACACCATCGACGGTCGCCGCATTAACTCTGCCACCGACCTCGAACCGGGTCTCTACATCATCAACGGTAAAAAAACAATCATCAAAAAATAAAAAACTGAACAATGAAAAAACTGATTTCAGCTCTTTTCCTCGGAGCAGTGGCCATCAGCACGGCTTTAGCACAGGGGGGAACACGTTTCGAATGGGACGAAACGGGCTACTACTACCCCGAACAGGAACCGGACGACATCTGGACCGACTGGGAATACTTCGGCACCTGCGACCTCGAATGGTCAGGTCTCAACGCAGGATTCTGGACCTACGACATGAAGGTTAACAAACGTGTCTCCCAAGATCCCGAGAACCACAAATGGCAGTGGCAGTTCGAGGAATATTTTGCCGCAGGCACTCCACTTATAGTTGAATACGACCCCGACACGAAGAGATTCCGCATACCGATACAGCGTCACGGAGTAAATAATATGTGGGATGGAGAGCCATTCCTTGCCACCGGCTGGCGGGAGTTCTACGGAACTGACGACCCCTATTCCACTTGGGACGACGTTAACGGAAAACTCAACCTTTTCGTAATGCACTATTACCCTAACCAGGACCAAGGTGACGGCACATTCGCCGACCAATCTTATGCTTACGGCGTTGACAAATTTACCTTCAAAGGTTTCACGAAATACGATGTGGACATCGACATCGAAGAGTGCGTCTCGCAGAAAGAAGTCTCGATTCCGCTGAACATGACGGTGCATCCGAAGAACGTAAGCTGGGAGTTTCTTCCCGAATATGTGAATCCCTGCGATACCGTCAAGCTCGAAGAGATAGCCGCCCGCAACGCCAATCCCATAGACGCCTCGACGACCGTCAACGTCACCTTTAAAGAGGGCGTCAACACGCTGGTTGTTTCCTCTTACGACAACGAAAACAAACTCGTTTCCTCCATCCGCAACCTCTACTGTATGCCGGACGACAGCGAGAACTGGGAAGCCCGCGGCACAGGTAAATTCACCGACGACGCTGTGCTCGGACTCGGCGGAGACTGGACCCCGACAACAGTCGAAGTGCTTGTGGAAGAGAACAAGACCAAACCCGGCTATTACCGCATCAAAGATCCATATCAGGGAATCGTGGCCAAGTGGAACGACCTTACATACGACCACGCCGGCCACACCCACTACCTCTACTTCGATGCTTCGCGTCCCAAACAGGTAATCATGGAACCGACAGCACTCGGTGTCCGTGAAGAAAAACTCGGCGCCATGTACCTCACCTCCAAGGCTTACGAAGAGAAACGCGCCGGCAAGCTCCAGCCTGAATATACCGCTTACCTCGGCAAACTCGAAAACGGCAAGATCACATTCCCAACAGGAAGCATCGGTATCCGTCTGCCGGAATATACCAAAGTGATGGGGACAGACCTTATCTACTGGGTGAACAACAACGACCAGTTCATGCTCGAACTTCCGTCGAGCGGCATCGAAAGCATCGAGGGCGCCGACAACGAAACGGCAGAATACTTCTCTCTGCAAGGCCTGCGCATCGACCGTCCCGCCGACGGCCAGATGGTGATAGTCCGCAAAGGGGACAAATCGTTCAAGACCGTTTACCGTGCCCGTTAAGAATTTGAGTTAATATAAGGAAGAGGAGCCGGGTCGCAGCCAGCTGAACAGCGGCGAACTCCGGCTTCTTATTTTTAGACACCAGACATGAACAATAACGTCAGAAACATAATTGCGGCGGCGCTGCTCGCCCTTACTATCGGCGCTATGGCGGTGCCGGCGCAGCCCGGCGTGGTGATGCGTTACCAGGCAGACGGCACCGTGGTGCCCGTCCGCCTGGAGGGCGATGAGTTCTCCCACCGCGTGCTTTCGGAAGACGGCTGGCCGCTGCTCGAAAAGCAAGGCACGCTCTACTTCGCCGAACTCTCTGCCAACGGGCAACTGCGACCCTCCGCTTTCAAGGCGGCACAGCGCATGCCGCAAACTGAAGCCTTCCTCGCCTCGCAAGACAAAACTGCCCTGCTCGAAGCCTCCTCCGCACGCATGAAAGCCGTGCGCCGCAGCGCCCGCGAAAAGAATCCGGGGCTGCACGCCACCTCCTTTCCTCACATAGGCTCGCCGCGGGCCCTCGTAATCCTTGTGGAATACCCTGACCTGAAATGTGGAACTCCCAATGCCGGAGACTATTTCCAAGGGTTCCTCAATGAAGAGGGATTCGGGCAATGGGGCGCCACAGGTTCGGCGCTCGACTACTTCCGCGACAATTCCGACGGAAAATTTACGCCGCAGTTCGACCTCATCGGTCCTGTTACGCTGCCGCATGAGATGGCATATTACGGCGCCAACGGAGGCGGTGTGGCCGGCAACGACGTCAATCCTGCCGGTCTGGTGGTGGATGCCTGCCAACTGATGGACAGCGAGATAGATTTCAGCGTATATGACCATGACAGCGACGGCTTGATAGACAACGTTTTCCTCTTCTTTGCAGGACTCGGCGAAAATTCCGGCGGTATGGACGACACCGTATGGCCACACTCGTGGGACGTCCGCGCCGCTTTTCCCGATGAGGAATATATCTTCGACGGCGTGCAACTGGGCCACTACGCCTGCACCAACGAATGGAAAGGGGACCGTCCGGACGGCATAGGCATCTTTATCCACGAATTCAGCCACGTGCTGGGGCTGCCCGACCTTTACGTGACCGGGGGCGCCAACACCGGCGCTTTCACTCCCCACGACTGGAGCGTGCTCGACTACGGCCCCTACAACAACAAGAGCCGCACACCGGCCGGGTATTCCGCTTACGAGCGATATGCCCTGGACTGGGTTGAACCGGTGGAGTTTTCCGAGCCTGACAACATCACTCTCCATCCCCTCCAGGAAAGCAACGAGGCGTATATATTGAAATCCGTCGCCAATCCCGACGAATATTTCCTCTTCGAAAACCGCCAGAACACCAAATGGGACTATTACCTTCCCGGCCACGGTATGCTGGTATGGCATGTGGATTATGATTACGACGCATGGGAGGACAGCGGAATAAACAACAATCCCTCGCACCAGCGCGTGGACCTTCTCGAGGCCGACGGCCTTCTCACCGCCACTACCCGCGCCGGCGACGCCTTCCCCGGAACGGCCGGAATCACCGCCATCACCAACGAGACATGTCCCTCGCTTAAGACATGGAGCGGCGAAGACCTCGAGACCCCCATTACCGACATCGCCGAAAGCCGCAGCGGAGTGATAACTTTCCGAGTGAAAGGGGGACTGCCCGACAGTGAGGCCCCTGTGCTCGCCGAAGCCACGGAAGTGGGCTCTTACGGTTTCAAACTTTCGTGGAACGCCGTGGAGAATGCCGAGGAGTATATCTTAAGCATAGCCCGCGAAGATAAGGAAGACCCCTTCTTCACCGAAACGCTGGGCAGCGACGTCACCTCTTATACAATAAGCGACATCGCCCCGGAGACCACCTACATAGCCACGGTTTCCTGCCGCCAGGCGGGCAAAGGCATCTCGGCCCCGAGCAACGCCGTTACCGTTACCACCGGGGCGGCCACCTTCGAGTGGTACGCTCCCCGGGGCGCCGACGCCTCGCTGGTAGGCGACCGCTACTTTACCGCCAACTGGGAGCCGCTCGAAAACGCCTCTGAATATTTCCTCAGCGTATTCCACAAGGCCGACGTCATGACCCGCGACGAGTATTACGAGTTCTACGGTGGCACCGAATGCCTGCCCCCGACATGGGAATGTAATTCCACGACTGTGTTCGAACAGGCAGCCAACAGCGGGGAGCGCACCCCGTCGCTCCGCATGAACGGCAACTCCGACTCCTACATCAGGAGCGGCGAGTTCGAGAACGACATCAACAGCATCTCATTCTGGCACCGCGGCGTCAACAAAGCCGAGGGCAACACGCTCGAAGTCACCGCGCTGGTCGATGGCGAGTGGGTGCCGGTAGCGTCGGTTACCGTAACTGAACAGGCCGGCGGACGCCTCGACACCGTGGACTGCTTCCCCGCCGGAGCACGCGCTTTCCACATCGACTACAAGACAGCCGGCACCAACAAGGGTCCGATAGCTTTCGACGACCTCACCGTGCGCATCGAGAAATCATTCTCCAAGGAGATAGTGAACGGCATGGACGGCGTGACGGCCGGCAACGCCTGCGAAATGAAGGTTACGGGCCTCGACCCGGAAACCGTCTACTTCTACTCTGTGCGCGGTTTCGACGGCTCGCTGTGGTCGAAGGAATCGAAAGCCATCCGTGTCAAGACTTTCTACGACGGCTACAACGAGATTGAAAGCATCCTGACCGGCGGCGGCGACACCCCGCGCTGGTTCACGCTCCAAGGTTGGGAAGTGAAGAATCCGCAGCCCGGCCTCATCTACATCCGCGTTGACCGCCGCGGCTCCCGCAAGATAGTTTTCTAAACGCAAACCAGTTGACACAATACATTTTCCGCAAAATTCTCCGCCGCAAGGCGGATTTTGCGGAAAGTTTTTTGTCATATCGCGGAAATGTCGTAACTTTGCGGCGCAAAAAGAATATCCCCGTGTGATGGGAAATCTGTTGCGGGCGTCCGGGCAAGTTTTCGGACGCATGACAACTTATTTTGAGTAACACAAATATTTAAAGAAATGAAGACATTTGAACTGAAGGCCGAAGCCCGCGAAAACCTGGGCAAAAAGGCAGTGAAGGCACTCCGTGCCGAAGGCAAAATCCCCGCAGTGCTCAACGGCGGCAAAATCGTTGAACTGCCCTACAAAGAGGCTCTCCGCCCCGGTGAGAAACTCGTGGAAATCGACGCCAAACGCGGCATCATCACTACCGACATCACTGTTAAGGCCGAAGACGTTCGTAAACTTATCTACACACCGGACATCTTTGCCATCGAGATGGAACTCAACGGCGAAAAACGCAACGCCGTGATGAAAGAACTCCAGTTCCAGCCCGTCAAGGACACCGTGCTGCACATCGACTTCCTCGAGGTTTATCCCGAAAAACCCGTCGTTATGGAAGTTCCCGTGCAGATCGAAGGCCACGCCGAAGGTGTGAAAGCCGGTGGTAAGCTTACACTGAGCATGCGCAAACTGAAAGTGAAAGCTCCCTACACCGAGATTCCCGAGCGCCTCGTCATCAATGTTGACAAACTCGGCCTCGGCCAGTCAATGGCCGTCCGTGACCTCCACTTCGAGGGCCTCGAGCTGATGAACGCCGGCAACGCCGTTGTCTGCGCCGTACAGCTCACACGTGCCGCCCGTGGTGCCGCAGCCAAGGCTGCCGACTAATCGGAGTGACTTAAAGTACACCGGACGATGCGCAAAAGCCCTGCGGCTCAGGCGCATCGTCCCTTCTTTTTAACTATGACGAATTTCTTTTCACGCCTCTTCGGCCGCGACAAACGGCGGGAGGCGGATGCCGATATGAAAAAATTTCTTATTGTAGGGCTGGGCAACATCGGCCCGGAATATGTGGGCACGCGCCACAACGCCGGCTTCATGATTGCCGACCGCCTGGTGGAAGACTGCGGCGGCTCCTTCTCGTCGTGCCGCTACGGCGACATGGCTGAGGTCAAGGTCAAGAATTGCCAGCTTATGGTGCTCAAACCCTCCACCTTCATGAACCTTTCGGGGGTGGCGGTGCGTTATTGGATGAACAAGGAGAAGATGCCGCTCGAAAACCTATTGGTGCTCGTCGATGATCTCGCCCTCCCCTTCGGGGCTATACGCCTGCGCACCGGGGGCGCCGACGCCGGCCATAACGGCCTGAAGAACATTGCCGAACAACTCGGCACGCAGAAGTATTGCCGCCTGCGCTTCGGCGTGGGCAACGATTTTCCGCGCGGCGGACAGATAGACTTCGTGCTCGGAAAATTCCCGCCCGAAGAGATGAAGGAGATGCCCGCACGCCTCGAAACGGCAGCCGACGCCGTGAAAGCTTTCTGCCTCAGCGGAGCCGCCTTCGCCATGACTCATTTCAACAACAAGTAAGCAAATTATGGCCAAAGGAGAAGAAAGAATAGACAAATGGCTGTGGGCGATGCGCGTGTTCAAGACGCGCACCATCAGCACCGATGCCTGCAAGAAGGGGCGCGTCACGATGAACGGAAGCTCGCTGAAACCGTCGCGCACCATAAAGCCCGGCGACGTGGTGGACGTCAAGAAACCGCCCGTCACATACACCTTCCGCGTGGTGCAACTGTCCGAGAACCGACTCGGCGCCAAGCTCGTACCCGATTATCTGGAGAACCTGACGCCTCAAAGCCAGTACGACATCCTGGAGATGGCTAAAATTTCCGGATTCGTAGACCGCCGCAAAGGCCTCGGGCGTCCCACGAAGCGCGACGCCCGCCGCATGGCCTCCTTCCGCGAGGAAACCGCCGCCGACACCTTCTTCCTCGACTGGGAAGACGACGATGATGACGACCCCGACGACCCCGACGAATATTAACCCTCATAAAGAAAGTAAGACCGGGCCTCACGAGGTCCGGTCTGTTTGTTACCCGACTGAGTCGGGGTAACCCAAGGTTGAAAATTAGCTTTACCTTTACTGCGATGTCTGTTTTCGCGTGGGTGGCTGATTTATGCGTTCACTACCTTTGCGCATTGGTAGCAGATGCGGAGCAATGTGGCCGGTCAGTCAGACTTATTTGGCTTCGCCGCCTCTTCTCTTACCGTCGAACTTCACGTTCTTGCGGTCGAATTTTGCCTCTTTGACGGCTTTTGCCTGACGGTCTCCCTTGAGCTGTTTCTTATCGGCTTTCAGTTTGGCGCGCTCGGCCATGCGGGCTTTGTTTTCTGCGAATTTAGCCTTCTGCTCGTCGGTCAGGACGTTCTGGATTTCCTTCTGCTCCTTTTCGCGGATTTTGTCGATTTCGCCGCGCGATTTGTCGCGGAGCTTCTGAACGTCCTGCTTGCCGTCCTGTTTGATTTTGTCATACTGGGCGCGGTAGTTGTCGCGGATACCGTCCACTTTAGCCTGCTGTTCGGGAGTGAGGGTGATACCCTCCATCAACGGCGAGCCTTTCTTGCCGTCCTGACGGCGGTCAGGGCGTTTGCTGCAGCCTTCCTTGCCGTCGTGGTGACGGCGGTCGCCGCGTTTGCACTTGCGGTCGCCTTTGTCGCACTTGGCTTTTTTGCAGTCGGTCTGAGGACAGTTGGCCGGATTGCAGTTGTTTTCATTGCAATTTTCCTGTTTGCAATTGTTTTCAGCACACTGTGTGGCTTCACAGTTATTTTGTTCCGTTTTTCCTTTGTTGGCGTTCTGAGGGGTTTGTGCTACCGCCTGGCCGAGGCCGAGGGCGAATATTGCGGTTGCCAAAGCAAGAAATGTCTTTTTCATCTTTCTTTCGTTTTATGAATTTGTTATTTCGTTTGTCATTATGACGTTGCAGCTCCCGGATAGTTTAAATCGGACATCGCTATTTTACAAATTTTAATTGGTTTAGCACGATGAAAACAACGTCTCCGGCCGTAGTTGTTAATATATTTAATGAAATAAGGATTATTCTAAATGTCATATCAGCGAGCAACGCGATGTCCATTCATGCGCGCGCGGAGACTTAAAGGAAATTAAAATTACGGAAAAGTTTCGTTAATCCGATTATTATATGTACCTTTGCAGCGGCAAAAGGGATATGTGTTTTAAAACATACTCCAAAGGCAGCAGGCGGCTGCTTCCCCGCGAGCCGCAAAACGATACTTGAAAGGTAAAAACAGAAATAAAAAGGAAAAGACAATATGAAGACAGCTTATGTATTTCCCGGCCAGGGCGCTCAGTTCGTAGGAATGGGCAAGGACCTCTACGACAACAATCCCGAGGCCCGCGAAATGTTCGAGAAGGCAAACGAGGTGCTCGGTTTCCGCATCACCGACCTCATGTTCAACGGCACCGAAGAAGACTTAAAGCAGACCAAGGTGACGCAGCCCGCCATCTTCTTGCACAGCGTGATACTTGCCAAGTCACTGGGCGACGGGTTCAAGCCCGACATGGTGGCCGGCCACAGCCTCGGCGAGTTCTCGGCATTGGTAGCCGCCGGAGCCATGAGTTTCGAAGACGGACTGCGCCTGGTGGCGACGCGCGCCATGGCCATGCAGAAGGCCTGCGAGGCAAACCCCTCCACTATGGCCGCCGTGCTCGCCCTCCCCGACGAAAAAGTGGAAGAGCTTTGCGCCGAAGTCGATGACATAGTGGCTCCCGCCAACTACAACTGCCCCGGCCAGGTGGTAATCTCCGGCACGAATGCCGGCATCGACGCAGCTTGCGAAAAGATGCTCGCCGCCGGTGCACGCCGCGCCCTCAAGCTGAAAGTGGGCGGAGCTTTCCATAGCCCGCTGATGGCTCCCGCCAAGGAGGAACTCACCCGCGCCATCGACGCCACCGAGTTCAAGACGCCCGTCTGCCCCGTCTATCAGAACGTGGACGGCAAACCCCATACCAACCCCGAGGAAATCAAGGCTAACCTTATAGAACAGCTCACCGCCCCTGTGCGCTGGACTCAGGACGTGCAGGCCATGATAGCCGACGGCGCCACCGACTTCGTGGAACTCGGCCCGGGCAAGGTGCTCCAGGGCCTGGTCAGCAAGATTGACCGCAAGATGAACGTTTCCGGCAAACAGTAACACACAATAAATCCACTCCTCTTATGAACATAGCAATAGTAGGCGTCAGCGGCGCCGTAGGCCAGGAGTTCCTTCGCGTGCTCGACGAGCACAATTTTCCCATCGACACCCTGCGCCTTTTCGGCTCGAAACGCAGCGCCGGCACGACATACACCTTCCGCGGCAAGGAATACACCGTGGAGGAACTCACCCACGACTCCGACTTTTCCGACGTGAAGATAGCCTTCGTCTCGGCCGGCGGCTCCACGTCGCTCCAATATGCCGGGACCATCACGCGACACGGCACCCTGATGATCGACAACTCGTCGGCCTTCCGCATGGATCCGCTCGTGCCGCTCGTGGTGCCGGAGGTCAACGGCGAAGATGCCCTCTTCCGCCCCAAGCGAATCATCGGCAACCCCAACTGCACCACCATCCAGATGGTGGTGGCGCTCGCCCCGCTCAACGCCCTCTCCCCCATCCGCCGTGTGCACGTGGCCACATACCAGGCCGCTTCCGGCGCCGGCGCATCGGCAATGCAGGAACTCGTGGAGCAGCATGCAGCCATCGCCGGAGGACGCGAACCCAAGGTCGAGAAATTCGTGGCACAGCTGGCTTTCAACCTCATTCCGCAGGTCGACTCCTTCACCGACAACGGCTATACCAAGGAGGAGATGAAAATGTACAACGAAACGCGCAAGATACTGCATTCCACCGCGATAGAGGTGTCCGCAACCTGCGTGCGCGTGCCGGTTCTGCGCGCCCACAGCGAGGCTATCTGGATTGAAACCGCACGTCCCATCAGTGTGGACGAAGCACGCAAAGCCCTCGAAAACGCTCCCGGAATCGTGATGGTAGACAATCCCGCCGAGGGCAAATATCCCATGCCGCTCCCCGTGGCCGGGACGGAACCGGTATATGTGGGCCGTCTCCGCGCCGACCTCGGCAACCCCAACGGACTCTCATTCTGGGTCGTAGGCGACCAAATAAAGAAAGGAGCCGCCCTCAACGCCGTGCAGATAGCCGAATGGCTCATAGAGAACGACCCCACAATGGCAGACTGACATTCATAGCGAAACATAACAAACGGCCGCTTCCGGGTTCTCGCTCGCGAAGCGGCTGTTTTTCCGAACATTACAAACCTCAACAACGCTTTACTTTTATGGAATACATAACACTGAGAGAGGAGAATTTTCCCGATTTTCTGAGGCTGTACGCCGACGCTTTCCCGCCGGAGGAGCGCCGTCCCTATGCCGACGCCAGCGAGTTCGGCGAGTTTGTGCGCAGCAAACACCCTAAGTTCAATGTCCTCGCCGCCATGGAGGACGGGAAATTCGTCGGATTCATGTCATACTGGAACTTTGACGGCTACACATACATAGAGCATTTCGCAGTGTCGCCGGAACTGCGCGGCCGCAACATCGGGCGAGCCATGATGGAGTACGTCTTCAAGGCGGTCAACAATAACGTACTGATAGAGGTAGAGTTGCCGGAAACGGAAATGGCACGCCGCCGCATCGGCTTTTACAAGCGGCTCGGCTTCTGCCCGCATCACGACATCGAATACATACAGCCGCCCTACTCCGACGGGCTTTCGCCGCTGCCGCTGATGCTGATGACGCACGGCAACGTGGACATGAGCGACTGGCAATGCACCGTTGCGCCTATGCTCCGCGAAGTCTACCGCTACGACAACGGTTGCTGACGCCGCCTCCGCAACGCATCACCTCCATTTCCGCAGCATCGACCCTTATCTTTCAACGCAACTAATTTATTTTCAGCACTATTCACCTATATAACACAGAAAATTCCGGCATAAAAGAAAGCAATGTGATAAAAAGATAGCGAAAAAATTTGTCCATTAAAGAAAAAGTTTGTAATTTTGCACCGGAATAAGGCGGAAGCGCCGATTCATTGCCGCAATAGCTCAGTTGGTAGAGCATTTCATTCGTAACGAAAAGGTCGTGGGTTCGAGTCCCACTCGCGGCTCCCAGCCAACCGGTATCCCCGGTTGGCTTATTTTGTTATCTGGCTTGAGGCCTCCGTTAAAGACAGACAGCACACGTTAGCTAAAGCACGCTCACAGAACCAAATAAGCTATCGCAACATCTGATAAAAGCAAAAGCGGCGGCTTCCGGGGAAGCTGCCGCGTGTATATATGGTAAACTTATTTCAATTTATCTTTTGGCGGGAGAAGGTGAGGAGTACCTTGGCGCGGTCGATGTGCATCAGCGTCATCGAGGGGGCTTCGAGGTACGGCGTGCATGCCGCCACGAAAGGCTCGGTCTGGTTGTAGCCTATCGTCCGGTATTGTATGATGGTAGAAATAGGCACCAGAGTAAAATGGTAGTCGCTCTCCTGGAGCTCTTCACCTTTTTCTATGGCATTGAGCAAGTATTTGCGCATGGAGTCAAACTGATACTCCCCTTTCACGGGGTCGTATGTGCTCCAGAAGGAGGTTTCGCCGTCGGGCGCCTTGTTCTTGGAGAAGAACTCCTGAAGCTCGGACGTCTTCACCATCAGCATATAAGGAGCCGTCGTGATGCCGTAATCGTTCTTGATTTCTTCTGCGGGAACTGTGAACAGAAGATTGTCGAGCACCGTCATCGCCTTGTCGGATTCCTGATAACGTTTCAGCAGTTCGGGGAGGGGGAAACGGATGTCGATGTTGTAACCCGTCGGTGTAACGATGATGTTCTCGCCGGCGTCGATGCGAGAGATGAGGCCGTCGCTGAAGCTGATGTCAAGATGGTTGACGGTGGTTACCTCGGGAGCGGTCGAGAATACCGTCACCGAGTCGGGCACATTTACGAGTTTTGTGACGTATGTGGTGTCTTCCTTCACTTGACGGAGGGCGCGGCGGTGGTAGTACATTCGTGCGGCAACCGTCGAGACGTTAGCCACGCAACTGCGCCCGAAGGAGGGTTCCACATAGATGCCTTTAAAATATTCGTTGAACGACTGCGGCCACTGGAAGACGGCGGGATTCGAGCGGTAGTCATTGAAGACCTGGCGTGCAAAGTCGAGGCTCATCGGCACGGGAATCTCGATGAATGTGGATTTCTTGTACAACGAGTCGCTGCGTCCGAGCATCGACAGTGTGTATGAGCGCTGCCCTATGAGGTCGGACTTCGAGTAATATTGCGATGGGTCACTTACGAAGTTTTCGCCGGCGGGGAGCTGTTTGTTGAGGCGGTAGATGCGCAGTTGCTGGGGTGCCAGTGAATCGCCGGTAAGGGCGGTGCGGCGTACGCTTACTATCATCTTCATGGAGTCGACACGCTCGACGCCGATGGAGTCGGGAATCCCGAGCTGCGTGGAGGCGAGCATCTGCGACAGGAAACTGGCCCGCATGGAGCCATATTCGGGCACATTGAGGGCACCGACGAGCTTCACCGACGAGCGTGCGTCGAAGTCCGGGTATAGCACCGTCTTTCCGGTGACGGTAAAGCTGGAGTCGCGTTCTATGACCACTTCGCCGGAGGCGAAGGAGTTGCCGATGCCGGAGATGTCGTCCTCGCAGCTGCAAAGCATGGCCGCGGGCACGAGCAGCGCTGCCGCGAGTCTAAGAAGGAAGGCTGGCTTCTTCATTTTCAGATAAGTTGCTGATAGAAGTCGTAAATTTTATCGATGTCGTCTTCACCGATTTTATACTCGAGCACAGGGAGTTTCAACTCCTCGATGTAGGCGCGGAGGTCGTCGGAGATTTCCGTGGCCACGACCACGGCGTTGGAGTTGCGCAACGCCATTTTATGGAGCAGGTCGGTGTTGGCCGGCATAGTCTTGAACTCCTTGAGCGCCCTGGCGGCAACTTTCTCCTGCGCCATCTTCTCCACCATGCGGCTGTCGATGCCGCCGGCGGCCTCACCTTCGGTGATGACATAGACTATCTTGGCGTTTTTGAGCGAAGGGTCTTCCGTTCCCTGCTGGCGCAGATAGATGGGTGTGAGCGCTGCCATCCAGCCGTTTACGAGGATTACGGAGGGTTCCCATTTGAGTTTCTTGACGGTTTCGACCGTACCACGGGCAAAGAAGATGGCACGCTCGTCGTTGTCCGTGCGGTTGGAGCCTATGGCATCGGCGTCGGAGTCGGCTTTCTGGAAATAGTCGTCGTTGTCGATGAAATAGACCTGTATGCGCGAAGGTTGCAGCGAGGCTACCTTGATGATAAGGGGATGGTCGTTGTCATCGATTGAAATGTTGAGGCCCGAGAGTCGGATGACCTCGTGGAGCTGGTTTCTGCGTTCGTTGACGGAACCGTACTTCGGCATGAAGGTCCGGACCTCGAACTTATGGGAATGGACATTCTGGGCCAGTTGTTTTCCGAAATCGGCCAATGGATTGCCCGTAAGGTACGGTGCAATTTCCTGTGAGATAAAAAGTACTCTTTTATCAGACATAGTAACAATATTTAGCTTCGTGGGCAACGCAACGCCGGTGCTCTGGGCGTCGGTCACTGGAGGGCGCCCTTCGGAGGGAAGATGTGTGTCTGCTGTGTCGGCCGACTGGCGGTTGCACCCGCGAATTAATGTGCAAAGTTAATGAATTTTTCTGAGACAACCCGTATTTCCCTTTATTTTTAAGTAACATTAATATATTGAGAGATGTTTTTACACTTAATTGTTGTGGGTATTGCCAACTTTTCACTAATTTTGCACCGTGAAAACTTTAGGCGCCGTCGCTGACGGGATTTCCTCCCCCGCGGCGGGCGCGCCCTGAAAGACAACGATGAAAATATTAAGAACAAAAGAGGAGCTCCGCCAGATGGTCCAGGAGCTCAAGGCAGACGGTAAAACGGTGGCGCTCATCCCCACGATGGGAGCGCTCCACGAGGGACACCTTTCGCTGGTGGGGCAGGCACTGGGCCGCGGCGACACCGTGGTGGCTTCCGTCTTTGTCAACCCCGTACAGTTTAACAACGCGGCCGATCTGGAGACATACCCGCGCAACGAGGAGGCCGATTTCGAGAAGCTCCGCAATGCCGGCGTGACTGCCGTCTTCGCACCGTCCGTAAGCGAGATATATCCCGAAGGCACCGACGCCCCGGCACCGGTCTTCGACCTCGGCGAAGTAGCCGAAGTGATGGAGGGCCGCTACCGCCCGGGACATTTCCAGGGAGTGGCACGCATCGTAAGCATGTTGCTGCGCATGGTGGAGCCCACACGGGCCTATTTCGGCGAAAAAGACTTCCAGCAGATAGCCGTGATACGCCGCATGACGCAGACCGAAGGCATCGACGTGGAGATAGTGTCGTGCCCCATCAAGCGTGCCGTGGACGGCCTCGCCCTCTCGAGCCGCAACGCCCTGCTCAGCGACTCCCAGCGCGCCGTGGCGCCCGGCATATACCGCAACCTCAAATATAGCGTGCAGTACTCGCGCGACCACTCCGTGGCGGCCGTCCGCGACACCGTGACGGAAGCCATCGATGCCCTCGAGGACTGCCGCGTGGAGTATTTCGAGATAGTGGACGGAATCACCCTGCAGCCCGTCGGGAGTTGGGACGACGCTCCCTACATAGTGGGGTGTATCACCGTTTACTGCGGCAAGGTGCGACTCATTGACAACATCACATACCGACCGCTCAAAGACTGAAGAAGGCCATGTTGATAGAAATGATGAAATCGAAGATTCACCGCGTCAGCGTTACGGAGGCGAATCTCAACTATATAGGAAGCATAACGATAGACAGCGAGCTGCTCGAAGCCGCCGGCATCCTCGAAGGCCAACGCGTCTTCATAGTCAACAACAACAACGGCGAGCGCTTCGACACCTACGTGATAGCCGGCGAGCCGGGCAGCGGCGTCATCTGCCTTAACGGCGCGGCCGCACGCAAGGCACAACCCGGCGACGTCATAATTATCATCACCTACGCCCTGATGACCCAGGAGGAGGCCCGCGACCACCGGCCCACCGTCATCTTCCCCGACACCAGGACCAACCGCCTCAAACGGGGCGTCTAATCAAAACTGAAATAGCCAATGTTCAACTCACTGCAAGATAAACTCGAGACGGCCTTTAAGAAACTCAAAGGCCAAGGGAAAATAACCGAAATCAACGTTTCGGAAACGCTCAAGGACGTGCGCCGCGCCCTCGTGGAGGCCGACGTCAGCTACAAGGTGGCCAACACCTTCATGAAGACCGTCAAGGACAAGGCAATGGGCCAGAACGTGCTCAACGCCGTCAAGCCCCAGGAACTGATGCTGAAGATAGTCTACGACGAGCTGGCCGACCTCATGGGCCGCGAACCCGCGCCGCTTGTTCTCAAGAATAAGCCCGCCGTCATCCTCATGTCCGGTCTCCAGGGTTCCGGCAAGACAACCTTCTCCGGCAAGCTGGCACGCCGCCTCAAGTCAAAGGGTATGCATCCCCTGCTCGTGGCCTGCGACGTCTACCGCCCCGCGGCCATAGAGCAGCTCAAGGTGGTCGGCAATTCGGTGGAAGTCCCCGTTTACAGCGACGAGGGGAACATGGACCCCGTGCAGATAGCCCTCGACGGCATCGCGCACGCCAAAGAGGAACACCGCGACGTAGTTATCGTCGATACCGCCGGACGCCTCGCCGTAGACGAGAAGATGATGGACGAGATTGCCGCCATACGCCAGGCCATCCGCCCCGACGAGACCCTCTTCGTCGTTGACGCAATGACCGGCCAGGACGCCGTCAACACCGCACGCGAGTTCAACGACCGCATAGACTTCGACGGCGTTATCCTCACCAAACTCGACGGCGATACCCGCGGCGGCGCCGCTCTCACTATACGCGAAGTGGTGCACAAGCCTATCAAGTTTGTCGGCGTGGGCGAAAAGATGCAGGACATCCAGGACTTCGACCCGGAAGGGATGGCCAGCCGAATCCTCGGCATGGGCGACCTCGGCGAGCTGGCAAAACGCATCCAGGAAATCTACGACGTAAAGGAGGCGGAAGCCATCGAGAAGAAACTCCGCACCAACAAGTTCGACTTCGAGGACTTCCTCAAACAGATACAGAACATCAAGAAGATGGGTAACATCAAGGACCTTGCCTCAATGCTTCCCGGCGTGGGGAAAGCCCTGAAAGATGTGGACATCGACAACTCCGCCTTCAAGAGCATCGAGGCCATCATCTACTCGATGACCCCCTACGAGCGCAAGCATCCGGACGAAATCAACGGTATGCGCCGCCAGCGCATCGCCAAAGGCAGCGGCACGTCGCTGCAGGAAGTGAACCGTCTCATGAAGCAGTTCGCCGACACACGCAAGGTGATGAAAGCCGTCACCTCCGGCGGCAAGAACCCGCAGAAGATGATGCAGCAGATGCGCCAGGCCAAAGCCATGATGAAACAGGGCGGCCGCCGCTGACGCAATTCTTGCTACCCGACCTCCGCTTTTGGCTTTCACCGCACTAAGATTCCCATACGGGGAGACATATCTCAAGTATTAAAATGAAGCCGACAGGAGGCATCTACTGTTAAAAATCGTCAAACAACGGCATGCTATTAAACTATTTACAGCCTCAAACGTCTAAACAATATAAGGTGATTGTCGCAGACATTGCCTGAATAATAAAACAATGCTATCGCGACAAAACGGCAGCTTGGCTGAGGCCCGGTTGCCGTTTTTCTTTTTATCACCATAATATTCCCCGAAAAACCGCAAGAAAAAGCGCACGCCTTATTGGGATTTTCCGCAAAATTTTGTAACTTTGCGTTTGAAAGCAATTTATTTGCCTTTCCACAACTTTCGATTATCAACTTTTTAACCGGATTCAACTTTAGAATCGCAATATTTCCACTATGAAACGTATCGCACTCGCCATACTCAGCCTCTGCACCCTCTTCTCTGCCAGTGCACAGGAATTTTTCGACACCGGCGAGCCCGAAGAAGTCTTCGAGCTCGGCGCCCGTCTCGGCATAAACACCTCCAACAGCGTGACGAAGAAAGACTTCGCTCCGGTCTACAACCACTGCTCGTGGGGCACCGGCTTCGACGCCGGTATCGTGGCTAACCTCAACATCCGCAACTACATCTCTGTGCAACCCGGCTTCTTCTTCGAGTCGCGCAGCGGCAGCTACACCTTTATAGATTACGAGGCGCCGCTCAACCCCGGCGCCGGACAGACGCTGCAAGTGGCCGCCGGCAACTACCTGCGCTACACCTTCACGGTGCCCATCATGCTCTCGTTCCACTTCAACGTGGCCAACGACGTCCGCTGGAACGTGGAAGCCGGACCCTATTTCGCCTTCAACCTCAAGACCAACGTCTCCGACAAAAACGAATTCAAGAGCGACGCCGGCCACGACATCACCATCAAGCACAAAGCCATGGACTTCGGCTTCAAGATGGGTACGGGCCTGACGCTCTTCGACCGCTACGAAGTGTACGCCCACTATATGGCGGGCTGCAACAACGCCTGGAAAAAAGACATAATGGGCGGCCGCAACAAAGCCTGGGTCTTCACCCTCGGCTACCTCTTCTTCTGACAAGCAGTATCCACAAAACAGACATAACGAGGGTTGCACCAAAGGGAGCAGCCCTCGTTTTTTTGAAACAGTTTCACATGTCACCGCGGGGAGTTTTAGGGCCCTTGCGGTGTCCTTTCTTGTCTATATTGAACTTTTTACCGTTTTGAACCACCAGGGCGACACCGTCTCCGAAATTCCATACCTCATCATATTTTGCCGGAATAACGATTTTGCCGGTCTTGTCTATAAATCCATATTTGCCGTCTTGCAAGAACGATGCCAGGCCTTCTGAAAATCCATTTACAGCCTCAAATTGTAGCGGTATTACCAATTCTCCCGTCTTGTCAACGAAGCCCCATTTGTCTGTATCTCTATTGTATACAGGAATCAAATCTGCTGAAAATTCCTGAGCTGAATCATATATAGGTGGCACCAGAAATTTGCCGGTTTTGTCGATGAAACCACACTTGTCATTCAGAACCACCATCGCCATACCCTCATAGAAAACTCTTGCTTCGTCAAACTGAATGGGAATTACAAGTTCACCGGATTTATCTATATAGCCATATTTGCCGTCTTTGCAGACGCTTGCCATATCCTCAGTGAAATAGCCTATATCATCAAACTGGGGCTTGGTAACGAATTTACCATCTCTGTCAACAAGCGTCCATTTCCCATCAAGACATACACTGGCATAACCCTCTATATATCCGTAAGTTTTATCCAAAATAGCAGGAACGACAAATTTACCGGTAGTATCTATATATCCATATTTACCATCGACATTAACAACTGCCCTTCCCTCGCCAAAACGCCATGCTTCTTCAAACTGCGGGGCGATAACTACTTTGCCGGTGGGGTCGATATAGCCCCATTTATAGTTTAGAAGCACCGGAGCAAAGCCTTCGGAAAACTCTTCTACCGCAAGAAACTGTGCCGGAATGACGATGTTACCGTTTTCATCGGTGAATCCGACAAGTCCGTTTTCCTCATAAGGATATAGCCCCTGCGCGCTGACAGGAATAGCCAGCACAACAAGGAGAAGTGCAAAAATGGTTTTGACAAAGCGATGTTTCATAATCGTAAAGGTAAGCGATACAATAATCTCCACAAAGGTAACAATTTTTGCGAGAATATAAAAATTATATCAGAAATTTCGGCAAAGCAAACGTATATCTATCAAAGCCGGAGAATTGTAGTTAGTGAAAAAGTTAATGGGTGCGTACAGTGCGTAAACGGAGCATGGGTCCTGATATGGAGCGCAGGCCTTCTTACCCCAAACGCGTGGCTGTGTATGGAGTTACGGTAAATCCGCCTCCTGGCGGGGCTTCCGAGCACTACAATCGTTCTGTTAAATAACACTTTCTCCGCAGTCTTTGTGACCCTTTTACTGCCTTTATCTAAATCCGAAATTTAAGTAAAAAATTATCAGAAAATCGGCAGAAACGAACAAAGCGAACGGCGCGGTAAGACACTGTTCGCTTTATTCGTTATTGCTGCTCTGAACCGTGAATTAGTGGTAGAGGTGGTATTTGCGGGATTTTTCGCGGAAGGCTTTGGCGGGGTCCATCCAGGCTCCCCGGATGGCCGAGACCTTGTAGCCGCCGTTGGTGAAGAGGCGGCGGATGCTCTTCGAGCCGCATACTTTGTCGAACATGGCCAGGCGGTTGGCAGTCGTCGAGGCAAAGGGTTTATGCGCAGGATACAATTGCGCGATTGCTTCCATAACGTGAAACTGGAGCAGCGTCAGCTCGGCCTTGTCGTAGTCTTCGATGTAGGGTTGCACGCCCTGGAGATTCGTACCTTTGCCGAATCCGTAGTAAGGATGAATGTGGATGGGACGGAAACGGAAGCCGGGGACGTTCATTTCGTTGAGTTTGTCGGCGAGCTGTGCGGCGTCGGCCCACGAGGCGCAGAAGAGCTGGAACGGCAGGTTGTAGCCTACACCGATGTTCATGTAGTCGAGTTCGCCGAGGATTCCGGAGGCAGGGTAATAGACGGCGGAGACGGGCTGCGGCACGTGCGGCGAAGTGAGCACCCAGGGAAGGCCGGTGTCTTCCCACAGCATGTCGCGGCGCCAGCCTTGCATCGGCACCACGGTGAGGTCGGCTTTTACGCCGCGACGCAGAAGTCCCTCGTCGTTAAGGTATTTGGCGAGTTCGCCGCAAGTCAGGCCGTAGACGTAAGGAATGGGATACTGGCTCACGAAGCTTACGCAATCCGACTCCACGAGGCATCCCTCCACCTTGTTGCCTCCGAGGGGATTTGGGCGGTCGAGCACCACGAAGGGGATACCGTTTTCGGCGGCCGCTTCCATACATTTGCCCATGGTGGAAATGAAGGTATAGCTGCGGCTGCCTATGTCCTGTATGTCATAGACCAGGATGTCGATTCCGGCCAGCATCTGCGCAGTGGGTTTGAGTGTTGAGCCGTAGATCGACCACACTTTCACGCCTGTTTTCTTGTCGGTATAGGTAGTCACCTTGCCGCCGGCTGTGACATTGCCGCGCACTCCGTGTTCGGGCGCGTAGAGTGCGGCAAGGGTGACGTCGGGCGATTCGGCGAGGAGGTCGACGGTGGAGACAAGTTCGCGGTTTATACCTGTGGGGTTAGTGACGAGACCCACGCGTTTGCCTTTGAGGATTTCAAAACCGCTGTCCTGAAGGACGTCGATTCCGGTCTTTACTTCTGCGGAGCCGGCGAAGGCCACGAGCAGCAATGCTGCGAGGATGGTGAGAAGTTTATTCATATATTTTCAGAAGTTGAGTATTAGGGTAATAAAAGGATAGTATATGGTGGTGGTCATATCCTTGGAGCGCCATTACGGCGGCTCCGATCTGGCAAAGTCCTACGCCGTGGCCCCAGCCGTGGCCGGAAAGATGGAAGCGCGAACCTCGGCGCGCGATGTCGAACCACGAGGAGTAAAGGCACGAGTCGCTCAGCAAGCGGCGGATGGCCAACTCTTTACCGACGGTAAACACGCCGTTTTCAGCCACTATGCGGAGTGTGCGCAACCGGCCTGAATCGCCGCGATTGCCGGGCTCAAGGCCGAGGATCGTGCCTGTGCGGAAGCCGTATCGCTCCGTCAGGCGTTTCTCTATGTCAGAGGCTTCGACTTCCGCTTCCCAGTCGTGGAAATCCTGTGTGGCACGGTCGTAACTCACAAGGATTGTATCCATCACCTTGCGGCGTTCCGCTTCCGAAAGCTTCGAGAGGTCGCAAAAGGGGTCATCTACCGGAGTAAGGTAATCGAAATCAAGCGGTTGCCAACAGGTAGAGAAACGCTCCGAACGGCCGCCGCAGCATTTCGAGAACCTTGCGTCGGCCACATTCCCGGCGTTGTCTGCCAGGATGATGCCCCGGGTTTCTTCCACAGCTTTCCGGGCGGCTTCATTGACTCGCGCATCCCCCTGATAACGCTGGCAATGGTCGTCGGCACAGACGTCGAAACCGTGATGGTCATCGGTGTCAACCCAGTCAATAACGGTGTCGGACGTATGGATTTTTTCATCTGACGCAGAAGGATGGGCACCGTTGATTTTTCCCATCAGCCAGCTGCGCGAAATCACCGCATGGGCTTTCAGGAACTCAAGAGGCGCGGCAGGATTCATCTCGCTCGAAACGACGCAGGCGAGATAAGTCTCGACGTCGACGAAGTTGTCAAGATTCTTGGCACCATCCCCAAATTCAGCGACTTCCACCACGCCGGGAAGCGAAAAGACGGCATTTTGGCTCCAATGGAACTCGATTCCTATCGGCACGTTCTTGGCCAAGAAACGCGCGTCGGCTGCGAGCGGAGTGTAGCGCGTCACGTTTCCGGACTTCTCCACGCGGAACTCGCCGCGCGGTTCCACGTTGAACTTTCGGTGTTCGGCCACGCGCACGTGCACCTGCGGCGTTTTCGGGTAACCGCTCATCGCCCGGTGTATTTTATGAAGTCGGGATAACCCTCGTACCACTCCGGCAATTCCGCGGCGGAAAGGCCGGTCTGACGGTAAATCTCGGCGATGTCACCGGCTGTGATGCGGTCGAAATCCTCACGGCGAGGAGTGACGATAAGCCCGGCCATGTCGAGGGCGCCGGGACTTACGGCCAGTTTATCCTCCCCTTGGGCAAAGTAGCAGTCGGGGCGGTGGCGGCGGCGCGGAATCACCAGGGCACGCATCTTCGGGGCGTCATCCCTTTCCGGGTCGCCGTTGTCCATCCACACCAACGTATTCACGAAGTCGCGGGGATTGGCTTCAGGGTCATCGGGCAATCCTCCGAACTTCGGCAACTCGGCGAGCATCAACATTCCCTCGAACGAAAGCGGTATAATCACACTGAGGAAACTCATCGGGAAGTCGCCCAGTTCGGTAGAAAGTTTCACGGTGCCGTCGGAGTGGCGGTGGAGGCGTTCTACGGCGGAGAGCAACGGCAGTTCCTCTTTGAGCACGGCCTGGAAATGCAGGTGGTCGGGAGCCGAAGCACCGGCTTTCGCACCGTTGAAGAAGGCGACGGCCTGCGGTGTCATGTCCACGAAGTTAACCATCTCGAGGGGCATGGCGTCCTGGCGCTGATGCTCTTTGGACACTACGGTGAAATGAACCGGAAGTATGGGATAGGGGTTGATGAGAATTTCAAAATCGGGAATGGCCTGCCCGGCAAGTTGCTCCTTCGGCCGGTTCTTGGCGCAGAGGAAACAGGGGCGCTCGGCTATCGAGGCGGCATCGACTTTCGCTTCGGTGGAACGCGCGCGCGCAGGATTGCACTGCACCATCACTGGGAGGTCGCCCATCACGATGGTGCGTCGCTCCGCTTTCAATAAAGCATCGTAATTATCCTTGCATTGCGGCCAGCGATCGAACTGCTCGCGGTACATTTCATTTATTTCTTCCATATCTTTCCACACTATTAGTCCAAGTCATCTTCGCCGATTCCCGCTTTCAGACGTGCCTGATATTCCACTGTTCGCACGAAGTCCTTGTACCGGTTGTTGACGTTGGTCTGCTCTATTGAGAGCGCGGCGTCGGAGTTTCCTTCCCAGCGTCGGCAGAAGTAGAGGTTGTCGAAGATGCGTCCGAGGCGGTATTGGCGGGTTATGCGCAACGCCATGGCGTAATCCTCGCCGTAGCTTACGTTTGGGAAAAGAATCTGCCGCGCCACAGGAGTGAAGAAAGCACGCGGAGCGCCGAGGCCGTTGATGCGCAGGGCGTTGTTCATGCCGTTTTCGTCAGTCCACTCGCGGTGGTCTATGAGGCCGATGCCGGTGGGATTGAGGTCGAAGTCGGTCAGCGTGTAGCTGCCTATCACCATCGCGCAGTTGTCAGAGCGGAATTTCTCCACAATCTTGCGGAGCGTATCGGGCGAGCTGTAAATGTCGTCGGAGTCGAGCTGCACGGCGAAACGGCCGCACCTTTCGTCGAGCAAAGCGCGGTTCCAGCAACCGCCGATGCCGAGATTTTCCGAAGCGTCCACTTTGATGACGTACAGACGCGGGTCATCTATTTTTTCGAGCAACTCGCGCGTGCCGTCGGTGCTGTCGTTGTCCACCACCAGCACATTGAAGGGGAAATCCGCCTTCTGGCTGAGCGCCGATGCCACGGCGTCTCCAACGGTGCGCACGCGGTTGCGCACCGGAATTATCACCGAAGCCTCGACCGGAAATTCCTCCTCTTCGAGGTCAACGTCCTGCAGATCGGCAGCATTGACAAGGGCGCATGTATGCTGCAGGTAACAGGTGAAAGCCTTCTCCATGGACTTCTGGTAGTCGGCGTTGCGCGGATCCACATAATCGTGCTGCTTCTCGCCGCTCTTGCGGTGATCCACGCGCTCCACTGTGTAGAGATACTCGGGGATAGCCTGAACCTTATCAGAACAAAGGTAAAGACGTAGCAGATACCAGCCGCCGTCTGCAAAAGTTCCTTCGAAATCTCGCTCTTTTATCAGGGAAATACAGGAAAGCAATCTCGTGGCATCTACAACCACTACCGGTCCGAAGTCGAAATCGTTGCGGAACGAACCGCGCTGATAGTCGATAACCGGATGTAAAATGACGCTTCCGTCGGGAAGTTTTTCGCGATAGTTGCAATAAATAAACTTGGCTTTGCATTGCACTGCAAGTTGTTCGATGCGGCGGAGGGCGTTTTCGTCGAATGTCACCTCCCGGTCGTCGAGCTGAAGCATTATGTACGAGTCCGTATCTGCTATCTCCCCTACGAGACTGTATATGTCTTTGAAACGGATGAGTTTCATGATTTTTCAGGTTTAAATTTTTATTTTTTTACTTGACGCCGAGCTGACGGATGATAGCCTCCATGAGGTTGTCGCGTGCATCTTCGCCCATAATCGACTCGAAGGGAACGGACATGGTCACAACGCGGCCGTTGCCGAATTTCGAGGCTACGGCGGCAGCCTGGCGGTCATCGCTGAAGTTGAGCAACGTGGTGGCCGAGCTTTGCGGTTGCAAGGCATCCGGATGCTCCACTATGTACTGCTTGTCGTTGAGCGTATTGTTGTATTTCAGGCTACCGAGCTGGCCGGAGAGCCGGCCGTTGTGCTGCTTGGCCGTGGCGGGCGCTATGCCCAGGACACGGACGGCGAACTGACGGTCGGCGTCGCTCGAATTTTCTTTGTAAAGGTCGGAGGCCACGTAAGCACCGCTCACGAAGAGGCGTCCTCCCTTCTCTACATAAGAGGTAAGCTTCTGCTGCATTGCGGCCGGGAAAGCGGTGTAGAGTTCGCCGCTGTGGCCTTTGCCCACTATGGTGGTTTTCTGCTTGCCGAGAATCAGGTCTACCATCGAATAGTTGTCGAGGTTCACCAGGCCGTTTTCGAGAGCCATGGCGGAGCAGGAAACGAATCCCAGGCAGGCCTCGCCAATACTGAGGCCGTGTTCGGCCACGAAGTCGAAGGTATTGCCGGCTATCACGTTGTCCACATAATCCGTATTGCTCCATCCCCAATGAATGCCGGCATTGCGGTTGTCGTTGCTTTGGTAACCGGAGAAGGAGATGTCACGGATATAGGGCACGGCGAACTCATTCTTTGAGTCGAAACCGGCCTTGCCGCCCTGCGAATAATGCCCGGCGGCGGCAACGCGGGTGAAACCGTTGACAATAAGGGCAGGCTTGGCGTTGGGGTTCTGACCTTCACAAAGGGCGAGCACTTCGCTGGGAAATGAGAGTCCCCCGTCGTTGGCCGCCACTATCTTGAAGCTGTGAACTTCGTCGTCGGTAATCTTCAGCTCGAAGTGGGTGTTGTGCGTTTCGGCTATCTTATGGAAACCGAGCACGCCACCCGAACGCTCGAAAATGATGTATTTCTTGGGCATTGCCGAAGGCTCAAGGGGGTCCTTGGTGGGTTGCCACGAAAGTTTGTACTTACCCTTGGCCTCACGCGTGATGGCGAACGACTGCACGGGAAGAGGCTGCACAATGAACTCGCGGCCCTTGCGTTGCGCCACGAAGCGTCCGAGACCCTTATAGATGGCTCGGCCGACGGTGAACTGGAAGTTCGGATCGAGGCCGTAAATCATATCGCCCCAGTTCTGGTGGCTCAGAAGCTCGATGAGCGTCGAAGGAACTTCCGGGGCTTTGGCTTCGAGGTATGATTTGTCCCACATCTGGCGGCGTGTCCAGTTGGGCTCGAAGGTGGACCGGATGTCCCCCACTATCTGGCGCATCACCAGGTCGGTGAGCATACGCGAGTTGTGGCGCGGGGTGCCGTCGGCATACTTGGCGCCCCCGGCGGTGTAGTAGATACCGAGGGTACCGACCACGCTGTCGTCCTTACGCACACCGGCATCGGAATGGAGTGCGAAGCTGACGTCTACGGGGATTCCGAGTCCGTCGCGGTTGGGGAGTACGCGGGAGCCGCCGGCCATATAATTCACCCAATTGCCGCGGCTGGTGTAGTCGTCCTTATAGTCGTCGCGTCCGTGGTGCGGCGAGTATACCGACTCGGGAATGCCGGCCCAGTGGAGCCAATAGCGCGCGCCCTCCACAAAGCGGGGTAGTCCGGAGGTGGAGAAACGGCCCGAGCGCCCTGACTTACCCTTCGATTTGCTGTCATTGACAGCAGGAGCGGCCTCCTGGCCGTCCGACTCGCCCTCTTCGGCCACCTCCTCGTCGGGCGAAGCCATCTGGGCGTATTTCTTCGACGAAGAACCTCCCGAAGACGGGTTGGCCGTAACGTCGCTGCGGCGCGGGCTGCGCTCTATGTTACCCATGCCGCCGCCTATCTTAACAGCATCGGCCGTGACCATACGGTCGGCCTTTTTCGAAATATTGTCGAGCGTCACGACGGGTTCCACGTCGCTATATCCGGCCTCGAACGGGAAGGTGCCGAGGTAGATCCATGTGCCGCCACCCATCGTCTGGTTGACGATAAACTCGCGCGAGCCGCCGCTGTAGTTCACTGTGTAGTGGGCGTCCTCAGTGGAGTTGGGGAGCGTCTTATAGCTTACGTAAACCGCGTATTCACCCTCCTCCGGTATATCGGCATACCATCCTGCGCGCGACACTCCACGCGCTTTAGGGTCACTGGTCTTGAGGGTTTTCACCTCGCGGTAGGAACCGCCGGTGAAGGGGTTTTCCGTATCACGGAAGTTCGGTAGGTCGTAGATGAATCCTTCCCCTTTCCCCTGCTCCCACTTGTTGGTGCCGTTCTGCTCCTTATAATAAGGTTGGGAGCCGAGGAAGCCGCCGTCATTGGTGTCGTTGTCCACAATCACCTCGTTGTGGTTCGGGTCACGCTCGCGGGGAAGCAACACGTAAGCGCCGGCGTTTTCGAGCATCGGCACTATGTAAGGGAGCACATAGCCCATGGTGAAGACATCCTCGGCGGTCTCGAAGAGGAAGGGGCGCTGCCACTGCCAGCCGCTACTACCTTTATAATAGCGGCCATGGCTGTGCCACATGGCCACGACGTCGTTTTCCATTCCCTTCGTGGCATGGACATACGGTTCTTTGGCTACTACGAACGGTGCGTTGGCATCGAATTTCGAGCGGTCGATGCGGTTGATGTAGTAGGAGAGCGGACGCTTGTCCTTGCCTACGTTGAGGTTCACGCGGTAGCTGGCCTCGGGCGAGGGGAGTGCATCTTTCACTTCCTGCTCTATGTTGTTGATGAACTCGGTGTTGAGCGGCAAATGCGTGAAGTTCTCGTTGAGGTTCACGTCTACCTGGCGTTTTTTCGAATTTGTTGTTACGTCATTGACCTTCAACCCCTTGGGATTCATGGATTGGGGAACGGAGGAAACTACGCGGTGGTTCACTGCGTTTACAAGCGAGTCGTGCTGCTGGCGTTCGGCGCGTTTGCGTTCGCGCTCGGCTGCCTGCCGCTCGGCACGCGTGGGCTGCTTCGATTCCTGGGCGGGCTCTTCATCGGGATTGACCTTCGCGGACTGCCGGGAAGCGGTTTTGTCAGCACGGGTTGCTTGTGCCGGCTGAGTCTTGCCGGTCTGTTTTCCGGCTGCCTGCTGTTGTTGCTGACGTCCGGTTTTGCTGCCGGTTTTATGGTTATCGGTTTGCTGCTGTGCGGCTTTTCCAGCATTCTTGCCGACCACTTGTTGTTGTTGCTGACGACCGGATTTCTTACCGGTTTTCGCGCTACTCTTTTGAGTGTCAGCGGCTTGCTGCTGTTGTTGATGACGACTGTTTTTCTTACCGGTTTTCGTGCCGCTCTTTTGGGTGTCAGCGGCTTGCTGCCGGGTAGCTTTGCTGCCACGCTTACCGGCAGTCTGCTGTTGTTTACCGCTATTCTTACCGTTTTTCTTGCCGGACTTTTGGGTTTCGGCAGCTTGCTGCTGAGAGGCTTTGCTGCCGCGTTTGCCGGCAGTTTGCTGCTGTTGCGGCTGTGTACCGCCCTTCTTTCCGGTTTTCTTGGTATCGGATGCACCCTTTTTATCGGTCTTGCCTGAGTCTGCTGACTGTTTCTGAGCCTTTGTTGATTTCTTACCCGTCTTTGCAGCGTCTGTTTTCTTTGTTGCAGAAGTTTTCCCGGAGTCGGTTTTTCCGGTAGTCGTTTTGGTAGTTTTAGAAGTTTTTTCTACTGCAAAAGTCTGCGGCGCCGCGACGGCGAGCAGAAAAAATGCGCAAAGAGGTAAAATTATATTTTTTAACTTCATAATCTAAATGAGGGTATTTAGTGACCTTTAAAATAACCATATTTACGGGTCACTTTCCGCGGTCTGTGCCACTCTGTAAGGAAAGCTCGAATACAGGGAGGTGCGTTTTCATGGCCTACAAGCCGCGACGAACCATACAGTCCGTGCCGTTACACAAAAATCGATGCAAAATTAACGTTTTTAAGCCGGACGGCCAATATAAGCGATTTAAAAAATTGTCAAAAAAACTTAAACCTCCGCCAACTTTCTGATTACCAAAGCATAACAACCGACAACAAGGAGCAAATTCCACCAAAAATCCTCTGACAACAGGGCGCCAAACAATCCCCTGATTGCGTCGGACCCGATGCCTCCAAAACATAGATTTGCAAAAAAAGAAATGCTTATTAGCGCAAAGAGAGGCGGTCCGTTGTGGATCCGCCTCTCCTTATGGTTATTGTGTGATAGCTCTTACTTGATTTCGATTTTTGTGTTACCTCCCATAGAGGGGTTGATAGATACGTTGCCCGATTCATCGACTTGCAGGAATGCGCCATAAATGTTGGTGCGCTTGTTGGAGCACAAGGGCACGTTGTTCATATTGAAGGTCTTTCTGTCGAGTCCAATCGTAAGCGTCGAGAGGAGGTTAGCGCCGGTAGCATCGCCGTCGCCCACTACTATTACCGTGGGGAATGCACGCGTTGCCAGCACGTAGCCGAGCGCGATGTATTTTGCATTGGCGGCCGTGTAGGGATACTCCTGCGTCAGCAAGTCGCCGATTGTCGCGGAGTAATTAACCGCCGAAGGTGCCGAAACTTCTCCCGTCTGAAGGTTTATTGAGGTGGGAATATCAGTCAACGTCACCGTGGATGTCAAAGTCTTTAACTTAGCCAACTGCTCCTCGGTCAATGTATTGGTGACTCCGACGTTTACCTGCGCCAGGGGTCGCGAAAGGCTTATCTGGCGTGTTGTGGCAGCGGGTGTCACATCGTTGATGCAATTGTAGAAGGCATCCCCCTCCTGGCTGTTGAACGGCATCTTCCCGTAGTCAACGTTAATCGACTTCTTGTCTTCGCTGAAAGTATAAGCCGTGACGCCGCTGTTCTGAGCCCAGAACGCTATTTTGTATTTTTCGTTAGTGACGAGTTGCAGGGTCAGGTAAAATTTACCGTCATTGCCAAGCTCAGCCACGGGAGAGTCTTCCTCCTCGCTACCGAAAATGTATGTGCCTTTGCTGTCGTACACGGCATAGCGGAGCTTGTCGATGGACTGTGCATCGGTAGCTTCGGCACGCGTGGAGGTGTCGAACAGTTTGGCTACAAAAGTCATTTCCACCGGCTCGCCGGGAACGGGAGGTTCCGGTGCAGGCGGCTCTTCGTTACTTGAGCAGGAACTCATGGTCGCGGCAGCCAAAAGTGCCAAAGACAGGAGTTTTAAGTATCTCATTGTATTACCTTTTGTGTTTTTGACCCGTATGCTGCCACTGTGGCAGCGGGTGCGCTTATTGCAATTTCATTTTATGTGGATCAGCCCGCTACCCGCGGACATTCAGTTATAGAAACGCTTCGGCGACTGCAAAGTTAGCGATAAATGTTGATTTTACCAACTTTCACCCGATTTTTTTATTTTTATCTTACGATTTTTATTATTTCACACTAAAGCCGGGAGGTCGCCGGGCATCCTCTCCTCGCCTGAAGCATGGTCCGCATCACTTGGCGTCGATGAAAATCGGGAAATCTACTACGCTCATATCGCGGTCGGCCACGCGCCGCTGCGACAGCCATTTCAGGAACTCCTTATCGCTGCAATTTCGCGGAAGATAGTTTCCCGACTTGATGTCGCTTTGACCCGGATTGGTGGAAATACTGCCGAACGCGTGGGGCGAAAACATCACATATACATGGTTCACCACCAGATGTTCCGGCGCATTCAATATTATGCTATTATACAAAGTATTGTTCTTATCACCGTCATCCACAAAGGCATAATCCTTATTGGCCTCTACCCGATACAAGTTGCTGTCCCCGCTGTAAGGCACAATAATGTTGGCCTTCCTGTTCTCATCAAGGAGATAAATGGACACATAACCGGGCAGCTCACTGCGGAAATAGAGCCACATCTTTTCGCTGTCCACAAAATTGGTTTCATGCAGCCGCGACTCCTTTGAATTGCGCATACAGCGCACTTTGGGCGTATTCCGTCCATCCGGGAACTCGCGCACCACGCCGCTTAGATGCAGCGTCAGCCACTCGCCGTCAGTGGTAAAATCGGCCTTGTCGGTTCTCAGCCACTCGCCGGCAAGCGACTCCGACGACCCGGAGGCGTAGGTTTCCTTGCTCGCGCCTCCGTTGCGGGTCTCGGAAGTGCCTCTCCTTTCTACGGCTACACGCGTTCCGAACGCCTGCTCCACACCCCGCAGCATCGCCTTCTCCATCAGCTCGGCGCGGGCGCGGTCCATAGACATGTGGCCCGGAACTTGCATCGTCTCTGTCACCTGCACTTTCTGCTCGCGCTGGCACCACGCCGCCGCGCTCACCATCACGCTCAAAAGCAATAGCAATACTTTTCTCATAACTAACTAATTTTACTTGCGGTTGAAATTTTCCACAAAGTTAAGAAATCGCAACCTAATCGCCAAACTTCACAATACTTTTTTCACCTTATTATATATACGACATTATATATGTACGACGCACAACCGCCCCGCTGCCATATACGGATTTATTTACCGAAGTGAAAGGAATGCAATTCCCACATAATTTAGCAAACAAAAGTTAACGGATAAGGACAATCAACACTATCAAATTACAAATCAGCGACTTAGGATAAGACTCCATGATTAAATTAACGGAATAAGACTATATTCGCAGGCATTATTCAACCCATTTCACTGAACCAAACCTCAACCACTGCGTTAATAAGGAAAATGAATTACTAAATAAACTAAACTTAGTTATTATGAAAGCTAAAAATCTTTACTACTTATCAGTATTGGCAGTGGCCGGTAGCTTAATGGCCGGCAGCGCTACAGCCAACGCACAGGAAGTCGTAGAAGAAAGTGTCTCGGTCACCGAGTTCAACTGCGACAATACCACACATTATTACAGCAACTGGCGCAACAACTGGTTCATCCAGCTCGGCGCAGGTATCAACCAACCGTTCGTAGAACGCGGCGTCGGTGACAAGGATTCAGGCAAAGCCGTGAACCACAAACGCATGACGACTGTCTACAACTTCGGCTTCGGCCGCTGGTTCTCCCCCTATCTCGGATTCCGTATCAACGCAATCGGAGGTGCCCTCCACTGGGACAATCCCACCAACGAACAGCCCGACAACGGCTGGACAAAGGCAAAACACGTAAACCTGAACGCAGAACTTATGTGGGATATGTTCAACTCCATCGGCGGAGTTAACGAAAACCGCGTATTCTCGATCATACCCTTCGTAGGTCTCGGCGGCGACTACACATGGCGCATCCACGACCGCAACGGCAACTTCGCAGCTGCCACAAACATCAACGGCAAAGGCGACAAAGGCCTCAAGGATGAAAGTTGGACACTCCCCGTTACCGCAGGCCTCCAGTTCCGCTTCCGCCTCTGCAAATATGTAGACTTCTTCGCTGAAGCACGCGCCACATTCTACGGCGACAACTGGAACCTCTGCTCTTACGGCGACCCCATTGAGGCCAACGTACAGTGCATCGGCGGTTTCAACATCAACTTCGGCGGCCGTCAGTTCGGTAAATTCAACGACTGCGACTACATGACACAGCTCGCCGCCGCCAACAACCAGATAAACGACCTCCGCGGCCAGCTCCTCGCCGCCGACGCCGCAATCAACAACCTCAACTCCCAGCTCCCATGCCCCGAAGCTACCGTTCAGAAAGACTGCGTGAACGCTCCTCTCATGACTACTGTACGCTTCACCATCGACAGCGATGAAATCATGCCGACCGAAGAGGTTAACATCTACAACATGGCCGAATGGATGAAGGCCAACCCCAAAGAAAAAGTCACAATCGTCGGTTACGCCGACCGCGACACCGGTACTTCGGAATACAACATGGCCCTCTCGCAGCGCCGCGCCGAAGCCGTCTGCAACGCACTGGTCAACACTTACGGCATCTCCCGCGACCGCCTCACCGTCAAATACGACGGCTCGGATGTCCAGCCCTACAGCACCAACGACTGGAACCGTATCGTAATCTTCACCCAAAAGTAACGAACGCCCCTCACACCTCTCCCCTCACCCTCTTTGCACACCTCGCCGATAATCGACATTCATAACCGAAACCAAAAGTAAGTTATCCTATCATAGACCTTACCAAAGCCCCCGGGACATCCAACTGCTCCCGGGGGCTACCTTTATATTATATACCGAAGCATATCTTTGTATATAGGTTTAAGACATCTGTATATAGGTTTAAGACATCGTGAAAACATGTTATGGAACATATCGGCGGAGCTTCCACGGGCATATTTCCACCACTTTCGGCAGGGCGAAAAATTTTCACAATTTTTTACCCTTTTTATTTTGCTTATCTAACAAAAAGATTGTACTTTTGCAACGGATTTGAAAAGCAACCGTAGCGCTCGCCGCAGAGCCGCGGTATACAGCTCAAAAACAAGATAATAACAAACAAACCAATAAAAGCCTCCGCGGCGGCCGACACAGTTTGTCACCACGGGAGCCTTAACCCAAAAATCTAAACTGAAAACATGAACATTCAAGAAATCTTAGCTAACCTTGAAGCTAAACACCCGGGTGAAAAAGAATTTCTCCAGGCAGTGAAAGAAGTTCTCCTCTGCGTAGAAGACGTTTACAACCAGCACCCCGAGTTCGAGAAAGCACGCATCATCGAACGCATGGTTGAACCGGACCGCATCTTCACATTCCGCGTAACTTGGGTTGACGACAAAGGTGAAGTTCAGAACAACATCGGCTATCGCGTACAGTTCAACAACGCCATCGGCCCGTACAAAGGCGGTATCCGCTTCCACGCTTCTGTAAACCTTTCGATCCTCAAATTCCTCGGTTTCGAGCAGACATTCAAAAACGCCCTCACAACACTTCCCATGGGTGGTGGCAAAGGTGGTTCAGACTTCTCGCCGCGCGGCAAGAGCGACGCTGAAATCATGCGTTTCTGCCAGGCTTTCGTAATGGAACTCTGGCGCAACCTCGGCCCGGACCGCGACGTCCCCGCAGGTGACATAGGCGTAGGTGGCCGCGAAGTTGGCTACATGTACGGTATGTACAAAAAGCTCGCCCGCGAAAACACAGGCACATTCACCGGCAAGGGTCTTTCCTTCGGTGGTAGCCGTATCCGTCCCGAGGCTACAGGTTTCGGCGCTCTCTACTTCGTAGAGCACATGCTCAAAGACCTCGGCACCGACATCAAGGGCAAAACTATCGCTATCTCCGGCTTCGGTAACGTAGCTTGGGGTGCCGCTACCAAAGCTACCGAACTCGGTGGTAAGGTTGTCACAATCTCCGGCCCCGACGGTTACATCTACGACCCCGCAGGTCTCGACGCTGAGAAGATTGCCTACATGCTCGAACTCCGCGCTTCCGGCAATGACATCGTTGCTCCCTACGCCGACAAGTTCGCAGGCTCACAGTTCTTCGCCGGCCGCAAACCCTGGGAACAGAAAGTTGACATCGCTCTTCCCTGCGCCACCCAGAACGAAGTTGGTCCCGAAGACGCCAAGAAACTCATCGAAAACAAGGTTATGATGGTTGCCGAAGTATCGAACATGGGTTGCCAGGCCGAAGCTATCGACGCTTTCCTCGCCGCTAAGGTTCCCTACGCTCCCGGTAAGGCTGTCAACGCAGGTGGTGTGGCCGTTTCCGGTCTCGAAATGTCTCAGGACGCCGAACACCTCCAGTGGTCTGCCAAAGAGGTTGACGACCGTCTCCACACCATCATGGCCGACATCCACGAAAACTGCGTGAAGTATGGTGTTCAGCCCGACGGCTACATCAACTACGTGAAGGGTGCCAACATCGCCGGCTTCATGAAGGTTGCCGACGCTATGCTCGCTCAGGGCATCATCTAATAATCAGACGTCATTCATTTATCAAAATAAGAACGGGAGTGCGACTTGCTTCGTGCTCCCCTTTTTATTCTTTAACCTTTGACAGTGACAAATTGGCCAAAAGCCCCAAGTTCACCACCTTAAGGAGCGGAGGAATCCATTACAGTGGGGCACAAGCGCAAAAATATATAGAGCGCAGGCCTCCCGGCCTGCGGAAAGAAGCGCGTTAATTGTAGAGGAGATAAGTTCGATTTTCGCAGACCGGGAGGCCTGCGCTCCATTTTAAATGTACATCGCCGTTTGAAATGCTCGGAGGCCATCGGGGAGATTAGGGACGCCGAGAATTACGGCGTAGGGGGGCATGATATCTATGTCCATTGGAGAATCATTACCGCCGTGTAAATCATTTTGGTCGAAATGAGTGCAGTTTTTTATGTGTAAAGTGTACTGAAAGAGCGCCGGCTGTACAAACCGACGCTCCTGATATTACGAAGAAATTTCTTATTTTATTGGATTATTCAGTGGCTTGCCCTTGCTGGACTACCTCGCCGTTGACTATCACCTTGCAATAGAACGTGGGATGTTTATCGCCCGTGTTGTACAATTCGCGCCAGAGGCCTCCCCCGAATTGTGAGGGAATCGCCGAGGTATTGTTGATTATTACAGTAGCACCGGCATATGTGGGATAGCGTTCCGTATGTATTTCTATAGCACCTTTGTCGGTTGCAGCACAACCCTCCACACAATTGAATGTACAGTCGTTTACTGTTATGTTATATACCAAGTTTTCAGTATCGCCATACACGAGGATAGCCTTGGCGCTTCCTGCGCAGTTGAAAATACATTTATTAACGGTCACATCTCCGCTTCCGTATGTCCAAAGAGGATAATAATTCCCGTTCTGATTAAAGGTGCAGTCAGTAAATGTAGTCTTATTGCTGTAAAGGAAAGTACTTCCGCTAATGGTACAGTTGTTGTATTCCACGTTATTGCCTTGGAAACCATTGTAATTCCCTTCCGGGAACTTAACGTTGAGATTGTTCAAAACTACAGTACCGACACCGCCAGCCGGAGTACTTACTATGTTAAGTGTAGCTGTACCGCCTCCGTCGAAGGTATAATTTGCACCTCTTTTGAAATTGACTCCTGTAACGGTATATTCCGTCTCCGGGTCAAGCACGATATAGGCGTTGTTACCATTGTAAGAGCTTACGATTTCCTGCAACGTCTGGCCTTTTTTTGCCACAACGAGATCCTGGTTGAATGAACCGCCCCACTCGGGATTGATGGTGACGGTAAACTGCTCGCTGTTGGTGAGCAACTGACCGTAAATATTTGTGCGGTAGTTCATGCGCACAGGCACGGAATTGTATGTGCTGAGTGTGTTGCCGTTAGCATCGGTAAGCGCTACGTCTACGTTCACCTGACCTCCTGTCTGAGTGCCGACAAGCGCATAACCCATGGCGAGATATGTATAGGGATTTTCAGCGGTAGCAAGCGGGAAGTTAAACTCGCTCGAAGAGGAATACTCCTTGGCTGCGACGGGGGTATAAGTGACGGCCTCCGTCACTTCATTTGTGACCGCACCGTCGGTGAGGCTGAGAGTTTTGCTTGCCCCGGTGATAGTCATGCCGAACCCCGCGTCACTGCCTCCTGCGTTGAGCCATTGCGTATAGTCGTTCGTCCCGATGTTCACCTGCGCCATGGCGCGGGTAAGGGTGATGTTACCTCCGGCGCCGGTTGATTTTTCAAGGTCAAGGATACCGAAGAAGGCATCGCGGCCCTCACTGTAGTTGGCCAGTTCTCTATAATCGACATTGATGCTTTTGGCCGTGCTGTTATAGGTGTAAGCAGTTACCTCAGGGTCCTGGGCCCAGCATACTATCTGGTATGCCGCATTCTTTACCAGAGGCACCTTTACGGTTGCCGTAATCTTACCGGCTGCGTCCGTTGCAAAATCGGAAACATCGAGACCCGATGTGAGAGTACTGCCGGAGAAGTTGCTGAAACGCAACGTATTACCGGCGTCGTAGATAGCCACGTAGAGTTTCGTGGCGGTAAGTCCGTCGCCGTATGCTCGGGTCAGCGACTCTTGCGGAATGCTTACGCGGAAAGTGGTAAGGCCGTCTTCAGGCTGCACTTCAGGCATTTCCTCTTGTGAACAAGAAGCGCCGAACAGCGCTACCAACGCCGCAGCTGAAAGATAAAGATACTTTCTCATTTTGTGTAAAATTAGGTGAATATTGATAGTGTTAGTTAACTTCCTTTAAGCCGGTTGCCGTAAAACTCGGAAATATCTGTTATTACGGTACCGCTACCGTCCGGAAAACCTAAGAGCCGAAAAATGTTATGAACTATTGAACGATTCTTGTGGATGTGCAAAATTACGATAAATAATCCGTTTTACCCCCCCGATTTGTTAATTTATGTCAACTAAACGTTAAATTATATAAAGACAATTTCAATCCCACCGAATATCTGCCAATAAACATGACAGATGTCGATACAAAAATAGCACCGGCACATAGGCCGATGCTATTGTCGTATTGAAAAGTGAAGGGATTACTTCTTGAGGCGGGCGGTAAGCAGCGGGAGCACTTTGTGCAGGTCGCCTACGATGCCTACGTCGGCTACGCTGAAAATCGGGGCGAATTTGTCCTTGTTGATGGCGATGATACATTCCGAGTCTTCCATACCTGCGAGGTGCTGGATGGCGCCTGAGATACCGCAGGCTATGTACAGGTCGGGGCGGACGGTCTTACCTGTCTGGCCTACCTGGCGTGCGTGGTCCATAACGCCAGCGTCTACCATGGCACGCGACGACGACACCTCTGCTTCAAGCACTTCGGCGAGGTCGCGGAGCTTCTCGAAGCCGCCTTCCGTACCTACGCCGCGGCCGCCGGATACGAGCACGTTGGCCTCGGTGATGTCGATGAGAGTCTTCTCCTCCTTGACGGTTTCGATTACTTTTACGCGGAATTTCGAACGGTCGAAATTGGGCTTGAAGTTCTCGATTTCTCCTTTGCGCGAGGCGTCGGCTGCAAGCATACGCATAACGCCGGGGCGGACAGTCGACATCTGGGGGCGGTGTTCGCGGCAAACGATTGTGGCCATGAGGTTGCCTCCGAAGGCGGGACGGGTCATCATCAGGTCGCGGTCTTCGTTGATGTCGAGGCCGGTGCAGTCGGCTGTAAGGCCGGTCTCCACACGTGCCGAGAGACGCGGACCCAGGTCGCGGCCTATGGTGGTGGCGCCGAAGAGCACTACCGCCGGTTTCTTGGCTTCGATTACCTGGTAGATGGCCTGCGCATACGGCTCGGTAACGTATATTTCGAGTTCCGGCTCGTCGATGACAAGCACTTTGTCGGCACCGTGGGCGATACAAAGCTCGGCCTGGTCGGTGAATTTATATCCGGGCATTACGGCCACAACCTTTTCGCCGAGGGCGTCGGCGAGTTCGCGGGCCTTTCCCAGCAGCTCGAGGGCAACGTTCTGCACCTTGCCGTCTCTCTGCTCTATGAATACGTAAACGTCTTTGAAATTTGATTTATCCATAAGGTAATTAACGGCTTAGATGATGAATTTCTCCTTGAGTTTCTTGATGATGATTTCCACAGCTTCTTCGGGTTCCACCTCATAGAGCTGTCCGGGAGCCTTGAGCCCCTTGGCGAAGGATTTGGCAACGCGTGTGGGGGAGCCGCCGAGACCTATCTTGGCGGGGTCTACCTCGATGTCGTCGAAGCCCCAAACCTCGATGGGTTTCTCATAAGCGTCCACGATGCCGCCCACGCTCATGTAGCGCGGTTTGACACCGGAGGCGAGCGCCGTGATGAGGCACGGTGCTTGAACCTCCACTATCTGGTAGCCTTCCTCGGTCTGTTTGCGCACGGTGAAAGTTTTGTCGCCGTCATACTCGAGGTTTTCGGCGTATGTTACCTGCGGGAGGTCAAGGTGCTCGGCTATCTGCGGGCCCACCTGGGCGGTATCGCCGTCGATGGCCTGGCGTCCGGTGACGATGAGGTCATAGTCGAGCTTGCGGAGAGCGGCGGCAATGGTGTTAGAAGTGGCGAGAGTGTCGGCGCCGCCGAACTTGCGGTCGCTGAGCAGGATGGCACGGTCCACTCCCATGGCGTAAGCCTCGCGGAGGATGGCTTCGGCCTGCGGCGGTCCCATGGTGATGACCGTCACGTTGGCGCCGTATTTATCTTTGAGACGCAGGGCGAACTCCAAGCCTCCCTTGTCGTCGGGGTTCATGATGGAGGGCACGCCGTCGCGAATGAGCGTTCCTTTTACGGGGTCAAGCTTGATTTCAGTGGTGTCCGGCACCTGCTTGATACATACTACTATATTCATTTTTCGTGCTGTTCTTACTTAATCATTTAAACAACTGGCCGGCGATCACCATACGCTGTACCTCGGAGGTACCCTCGTAGATTTCGGTAATCTTGGCGTCGCGCATCATTCTCTCTACGGGATACTCGCGTGTGTAGCCGTAACCGCCGTGGAACTGCACGGCCTTCGTGGTCATGTCCATAGCCGTTTCTGCGGCGAAGAGCTTGGCCATGGCGGCGTCGGCGGAATAGGGTTCCTTGCGGTCTTTCTTCCAGGCGGCGCGGCGCACCAGTAGGCGGGCTGCCTGGATGCGTGTCTCGAGGTCGGCCATCTGGAACTGCGTGTTCTGGAACTTGGCGATGGGTTTGCCGAACTGTTTGCGCTCCTTGGTGTACTTCACGGTCTCGTCCATGGCGCCCTGTGCGATGCCGAGGGCCTGCGAGGCGATGCCGATACGGCCGCCGTCGAGGGTCTTCATGGCTATCGAGAAGCCTTTGCCCTCTTTGCCGAGAAGGTTTTCGGCCGGTACGATGCAGTTTTCCATGATGAGTTCGCACGTAGCGGAGCCGCGGATACCGAGTTTCTTCTCCTTCTTGCCAACGGAGAATCCGGGGAAGTCGCGCTCCACGATAAAAGCGGAGATACCACGCGTGCCCTGGCTCTTGTCTGTCATAGCCATGATGATGAAGACATTGGCCGCGCTGGCGTTGGTGATGAAGATTTTGTTACCGTTCAGGACGTAATGGTCACCTTCGCGCACGGCGGTAGTCTGCTGAGCGGATGCGTCGGTACCGGCATTGGGCTCGGTAAGGCCGAAGGCGCCAATCCATTCGCCACTGGCCAGTTTGGGCAGGTATTTGCGTTTCTGCTCCTCGGTGCCGTGCTCCATGATGGGGGCGCAGCAGAGCGACGTGTGGGCCGAAACCACCACACCGGTGGTGGCGCATACGCGTGAAAGTTCCTCTACAGCCATAGTGTAGAGCACGTTGTCGCCGCCGGCACCGCCGTATTCTTTGGGTACCGGGATTCCCATGATGCCGAGGCGTGCCATCTTTTCGACGGTCTCTGCGGGGAAACGCTCCTCGTCGTCGATTTCCGCGGCAAGGGGCTTCACTTCTTTTTCGGCGAACTCCCGTATCATCTGGAGGAAGAGTTGCTGTGTCTTTGTTGTGCTGAAATCCATTTCTTGTCGTTATGTGTCGGTTTAGTATTTGTAGAATCCTTCGCCGGTCTTGCGGCCGAGCAGGTTGGCGCGTACCATCTTGCGCAGCAGCGGGTGGGGACGGTATTTGTCGTCGCCGTATTCGGAGTGGAGCACTTCCATGATGGCGAGGCAAACATCGAGGCCGATGAGGTCGCCCAGGGCGAGCGGGCCCATGGGATGGTTGGCGCCGAGCTTCATGGCGGCATCGATGTCATCGCGGCTTGCCACACCGTCGGCCAGGATGCCAACAGCTTCGTTGATCATCGGGATGAGCACGCGGTTAACCACGAATCCGGGAGCTTCGTTGACGGCCACCGGAGTCTTGCCTATCTCCTGGCAGAGGGCGAAGATGGCGTCGAAAACCTCGTCGGAAGTCTGCTGGCCGCGGATTACCTCCACGAGCTTCATCACCGGAGCGGGGTTGAAGAAGTGCATACCTATCACTCTCTCGGCGCGACCCGTTGCGGCGGCGATGGCTGTAATGGAGAGCGACGACGAGTTGGTGGCAAGAACGGTTTCAGGCTTGCACATCTCGTCGAGCATCTTGAAGACTTCAATCTTGAGGTCCATATTCTCGACGGCGGCCTCGATGATGAGGTCGGCGTCGGCAAGGTCCTTGTAGTCGGTGGTGGCTGTGATGCGTGCCAGGATGTCGTCCATGGCCTGCTGTTCCATTTTGCCTTTCTGCACGAGGCGACCCAGCGATTTTGAAATCTTGGCCAGACCCTTGTCCAGCGAAGCCTGCGAGCGGCTCTTCATGACTACCTCTCGTCCGGCCTGGGCGAAAGCCTGCACTATGCCGGCTCCCATTGTACCCGTACCGATGACGGCTATTTTCTCTATTTTCATGGTGTTATTTATTTTTAAATTCGGGATTTTTCTTACCGAGGAAGGCTTGCATTCCCTCCTTCTGGTCTTCTGTGGCGAAGCAGGCGCCGAAGGCCTGGTTCTCGAGGTCGAGCCCGGCGGTCTCGTCCATGTCGTAGTTGTCGTTGATGACGCGTTTGGCCTTGGCTACGGCCATCGGGGCGTTGGCTACAATGTCGCCGGCCAGCTTCAGGACGAAGTCCATCAGCTCGGCACGCGGCACCACATGGTTCACCAGGCCGATACGCAACGCTTCGTCGGCACGTATCACCCGGCCCGAGTATATCATCTCCTTGGCATAGCCCTGCCCCACGAGTTTGGGAAGGCGGTATGTGCCGGAGAATCCGGGGATGATGCCGAGCTTCACCTCCGGCTGGCCGAACTTGGCATTGTCGGCAGCCACGCGCATGTCGCAGGCCATTGCCAGCTCGCAGCCCCCGCCAAGGGCAAAGCCGTTGACGGCCGCTATGACCGGCACGGGAAGCTCCTCTATCTTGCGGAACACCGAAGCGCCGAAGCGGCCGAACTCGAAGCCCTGCTCCTCGTTCATATACGCCATCTCGGAGATGTCGGCTCCGGCGACGAACGATTTCTCGCCCTCGCCGCGAATCACCAAGCAGCGTACTTCCGGGCCGATGGCGTCCACGAAGCTGTCGAGCTCCTCGAGCACGCCGCGGCTCAGCGCGTTGAGCGTCTGCGGGCAGGAGATATACAACACGCATATCCCCTGCACGGGAGTCTCTTGTTTCAGGAATTTATAGTCCATGGCGCAGTGTTGTCAGCACATGGGTTTGAGGTTCTCGGCCACTATGAGCTTGGCGCCGGTGGCTTCCTGCACCTGCTCTGCGGTAAACTCGGGGTTGATTTCGGTCAGCACCAGTCCTTCGGGAGTCACCTTCATCACGCCCATTTCGGTGATGATGAGGTCCACACAGTTGGCGGCCGTGAGGGGCAGCGTGCACTCTTCGAGGATTTTATGGTTGCCGCGGGCAGTGTGTTCCATGGCGAGGATAACGCGCTTGGCACCCGAGAGGAGGTCCATGGCGCCACCCATTCCGGGCACTTTCTTTCCGGGGATGCACCAGTTGGCCAGGTTGCCCTTGGCGTCGCACTGCAGGGCTCCGAGAATCGTTACGTCCACGTGTCCGCCGCGCACGTATCCGAAGGATGTGGCGCTGTCGAAGGTGCAGGCTCCGGGGAGTGCCGTGATAAGCGCGCCGCCGGCGTCGTTGAACTCGGGGTCTTCCTCGCCTTCCGCGGCCTTGGGACCCATGCCCAGCAGGCCGTTCTCGGAGTGGATGGTTACGTGTACGTTCTCGTCGAGGTAGTTGGGGATGAGTGTCGGAAGGCCGATACCCAGGTTTACGATATACCCGTCCCGGAGCTCTTTGGCTGCCCGGCGGGCTACTGTTTCTCTGATTTGCTGTTTGTCCATGTCGGTATAGGATTTTAAGATAGTTGTCAGTCTTTATTATGACGGCGGGCGAACTCCTGTGCCACGAACGAGGCCACGTCGTCGGCATACGTGTTCATACCGAAGCCGGCGTCGTAGCCGAGTTCCTGCGCCAGTTCGTGGGAGATGCGCGGGCCGCCGCACACCAGTATCACCTTGTCGCGCAGACCTTCGGCTTCGAGCATTTCCACGAGCTCGGTCATGTTCTTAATGTGCACGTCCTTCTGCGTCACGGTCTGGGAGACGAGCAGAGCGTCGGCACCGAGTTCAACGGCTTTGGCTATGAACTCGTCGTTGGGCACCTGGCTGCCGAGGTTGTGCGCCTCTATCATGTCGTAGCGTTCCAGGCCATAGTGTCCGGCGAAGCCCTTCATGTTCATGATGGCGTCGATGCCCACGGTGTGAGCATCGGTACCGGTAGACGCACCCACCATAACGACCTTGCGGCCGATATGCTCGCGGATGTAGTCATTGGTGTCTTCCATGCTCATGACGTCGGACTCCACGGTGATTACATGGATATCCTCATAGTTTACGGAGTGGACGCAGCTGCCGTAGACCACATAGAAGGTGAACTCCTTGTCCAGGGGGGTGTGGTAAGCCACGTTGGGCTCGTCCAGACCCATTTTCTTGGCGATCTGACGGGCAGCCTCCTCGCCGCGTTCGTCGTCCTTGATGGGCAGGGTGAAGCTGGTCTGCACCTTACCGTCGTTCATGGTGTCGCCGTAGGGCTTCAGACGGGTCAGGTCCAGGGTGGTATCGAAATCGATCTTATGGGTGTTATACAGTCCGCTGCTCATTCTGCTGCCACCTTCCCTTTCATGACTTCAACAAAGGGATTGAAGTATTTGTCGTCCTTGACCACAACACCGGCCAGGCCCTTGCCGCCGTCCTTAGGACGCTTGACATCGGCGAAGATACCCTTTTCAATGGTGGTGAACAGGCCCAGCTTTTCGATCTCCTTCAGCAGATCGGTGGCCTTGGTCAGCACCTCGTTGGCGCGGTTGCGGATGATGCCGTTCTCCTTATAGGTCAGCTCGCTGCCCAGATCCTTCATGGTGCGGAAGATATACTGCGCATTCTCGATGGACAGGGCGCGGTCGGACATGAACGGGGTGTGGATGGCCTCGGTCATCATGCCCAGCAGGCACAGCCGCTGGTTGGTGAGGATGGTCACCATGTTGAACAGGGCATCCTGGATGTGGCCGCGGAAGATATTGCCGGTCATGAACTTCGTGGGCGGCATGTACTTCAGCGGGGCGTTGGGGAAGATCTCGCGGGCCATCTGCGCCTGAGCCAGCTCGTAGAGGAAGGTATTCTCCACGGCGGGGTCCATTTCAAAGGCATGGCCCAGACCCATCTGCTCCTCACGCATACCGGCGTCCTTGGCAAAGGCCTCGTTCAGGAACTGGGAGGCCAGAACAGTGTGGGCGGCGGTGATGGCGTCGTCGGTGGTCAGATAGTTGTCCTCGCCGGTGTTGATGATCACGCCGGCATAGCCGTTGATGACACGGGAGAAATACTGGTCCACGATGGTGCGCTGCATGTTGATGTCGCGGAACAGAATGCCGTACAGGGCATCGTTCAGCATCACGTCCAGACGCTCCAGAGCGCCCATAGCGGCGATCTCGGGCATGCACAGACCGGAGCAGTAGTTGCACAGCCGGATGTAGCGGTGCTGCTCCTCGCCCACCTCATCCAGAGCCGCACGCATCAGGCGGAAGTTCTCCTGGGTGGCATAGGTGCCGCCGAAGCCCTCGGTGGTGGCGCCGTAAGGCACATAGTCCAGCAGGGACTGGCCGGTGGTACGGATGACGGCGATGATGTCGGCGCCCTGCTTGGCACCGGCCTTGGCCTGGATAATATCCTCGTAGATATTACCGGTGGCCACGATGATGTACAGGTAGGGGCCTTCCTTGTCGCCCCACTCCTTCAGATACGCATTGCGCTTGGCAACGTTCTTGTTGATGCGCTCCACGGTGGCGTTGACCACGGGAGCGATGGCGGCACGGATCTCCTCGTCGGAGTGAGCGGGAACCTTGGACAGGTCCAGCTCGCCCTTGTCGATGGCCTCAGCCACGGCCTGGGGATCCTTGCCGGTCTCGATCATAGCGTTGCCGATGGCCCACGCCGCGCCCATAGGCAGGAAGGACGTAGCCATCATGTGGTCCACCACCACGTTGGGCAGGGGAACGTCCATATCATTGACGCCGTCAATGCCCAGCAGGCGGCAAACCGCGCGCTCCACGGTGACCGTGGTGTGCTGGTCAATGAACCGCTGGGTGTCGTCTGCCACATGGGCAGCGGACTGGCGGGCCTGGTTGACCAGCTCCATATTCAAGCCGAGTTTGCTTTCCATAGTATTACCTCTTATTTCTTCACGTGACGCTCGTTGCGCAGCAGCTTGGTGGGCTCCAGATAGCGCTGCTTGGTGCCCTCGGCGACCCATGCCACGCCGGTCTTCTCCACCTTCTTCTTGCCGGTGCAGACGTCGCAGTGGCAATCCTGGACATAGTGCTCGGGCTGGGTGTAGGAGGTGATGACGCCCTCGAAGTTACGCAGGATAACCTTCCGGGGAGTCTCGGAGATCAGGTAGTTGGGCATAACAGGGGTCTTGCCGCCGCCGCCGGGAGCGTCCACCACGAAGGTGGGGATGCAGTAGCCGGAGGTATGGCCGCGCAGAGCCTCCATGATCTCGATGCCCTTGGACACGGGAGTGCGGAAGTGGCTCAGGCCCAGGGAAGGATCGCAGGCATAGATGTAGTAGGGACGCACACGCATCTTGACCAGGCCGTGGACCAGCTCCATCATCACATGGGAGCAGTCGTTGACACCGGCCAGCAGCACGGACTGGTTGCCCAGGGGGATACCGGCATCGGCCAGCATGGCGCAGGCCTTGGCGGCCTCATCGGTGAACTCCTTGGGGGTGTTGAAGTGGGTGTTCAGCCAGATGGGATGATACTTACGCAGCATGGCACACAGCTCGGGGGTGATACGCTGGGGGCACACCACGGGGGTGCGGGAGCCCAGACGGACGATCTCCACGTGGGGGATGGCGCGCAGGCGCTTGATGATGTACTCCAGGTTCTCATCGGAGACCATCAGACAGTCACCGCCGGACAGCAGGACGTCACGGACCTCGGGATGAGCGGCCACATAATCGATGCACTTGTCGATCTGGGCCATAGGCACCTCGCAGTCATTCTGACCGGCAAAACGGCGGCGGGTGCAGTGACGGCAGTACATGGAGCACTGGTCGGTGATCAGCAGCAGCACCCGGTCAGGATAGCGGTGGGTCAGGCCGGGGGTGGGGGAGTCGGTATCCTCGTGCAGGGGATCGGCATCCTCATAGTCGGCATACTCCAGCTCCTCAGCCCGGGGGATGGCCATCTTGCGGATGGGATCAAAGGGATCGTTCAGGTCGATCAGGGACAGGTAGTAGGGGGTGACTGCCATACGCAGCTTGCCCAGGGTCTTGCGGACACCCTCCTCCTCGTCGGGGGTCAGGTTCATGTACTTCTTCAGATCCTCAACCGTCTCGGCGCGGTTGGCAACCTGCCAATGCCAGTCATTCCACAGATTTTCGGGGACATCGGCGAACAGACCATTGCGAGTCTTCATATTCGTATCTCCTTAATAAGAATGGATTCCAAAAAGATGGATAGGGCGAAGGCAGGGAGGCCAGAGACCTGGCCGCCCTGCACTCGCATAACTTCGTTTAGCAGTACTTCTCGTCGAACAGCTTACGCAGCTTGGGGTTCTCGCGCAGCACGTCCAGGGTGATCTGGGCATGGTTCTTGGTGTAGCCATTGCCGATGATCATGGTGACGTCCTTGCCGATACCCTCGGCACCCAGGGCAGCCTTGGTGAAGGAGGTAGCCATGGAGAAGAAGTACACCAGACCGTCATCGTGGACGGGCAGGATGGCGGACATCTCGCAGGACTCAATGTTCACGCAGCAGATGGACAGATCGTACTCCTTGCCGTCGTTGGCAGCCAGAGCAGCCTCCATGACCTCAACGGGCTTGGTGCAGTCGGCCACGATCACATCGGTGTAAACACCCAGCTCCAGCAGACCGGGAACCTGCTTGGGATTGCGGACGACGCCCACGACCTTGCCGTTGGGGCCGACCTTCTTCATAGCTTCCCAGCCGCACAGAACGCCGGACTTGCCGTTGGCACCCAGGATCAGAACGCTGTCACCCTCCTTGGGCAGCTTACGGGCCTGAGCGGGAGCACCGGCCACGTCCAGGGCGGCCAAGGCCAGAGGCTCGGACATATCCTCGGGCATCTTGGCATACAGGGCGGACTCGAACAGAATGGCCTTACCCACGATGTCAACGCGGTCGATATCCTTGTGGATAGACAGGATCTTCTCGATCTTCAGGGGGGTCATGGACAGGGAGACCAGGGAGACGATCTTGTCGCCTTCCTTCAGGTCGAAGCCGGGCTTCTTCTTCAGGTCCTCGCCGATGTGAGCGACGACGCCCTTGAACATACCGCCGGAACCGGTGACAGGATTCTGCTGCTTGCCGCGCTCAGCGACGATGCCCAGGATCATTTCGCCGATCTTCTTCTCGTCGCCGCCGCAGGCGTCGGAGATCTGGGTGAAGGAAGCGGAGTCGATGTTCAGAGAGGTGACGTCGCAGACGATCTCGTTGGAATAGACCTTGGACATGTCGTTGTCGACCTTCCAAGCAGCCTGGGTCAGAACGCCCTTGGGCTCGATAACGCGGTGGGTACCGTACTTGTTGCCTTTCAGTTCAGCCATTGTTAAATATCCTCCTAAAAATTATCAAAATTGTGTTTACGCTTACTGCAGGGGCTTGAGGCTCAGGATCTCACGAGCCTCGGCGGGCGTGGCGATCTCGCGGCCCAGCTCCTTGGCGATGCGGACCACCTTGGCCACCAGCTCGCCGTTGGACGCGGCCTTCTGGCCCTTGCCCAGATAGATGTTGTCCTCGAAGCCAACGCGGACGTTGCCGCCCATGGCGATGGCAGCGGCAGCCATGGTCCACGCGGCGCGGCCCACGCCGGACACGGTCCAGGTGGAGCCTGCGGGAATCTTGCTGGCGAAGAACGCCAGGTTCTCCACGGTAGCGGGGGTGCAGCCGTGGACGCCCAGCACGAAGTTGAACTGCATGGGATGGGCGGGCACCTCACCCTTCTTGGCCATGCCAAGGATGGTATCGATGTGACCCAGCTCGAAGCACTCGTACTCGGGCTTGATGTTGTTCTCCAGCATGCGCTTGCCGAAGGCGCGCATGGTGGGCATGGTGTTGTCGAATACCTCGTCGCCGAAGTTGCAGGTGCCGCAGTCCAGCGTGGCCATCTCGGGGAACAGCTCGGTGGGCTGCAGACGCTCCTCGGGGGACATACCGGTGGCGCCGCCGGTGGAGGGGATCATGATGACGTCGGGCAGTTCCTTGCGGATGGCGTCCATGACCACGCGGAAGCGCTCACGGTCCTGGGTGGGGGTGCCGTCGTCCTCGCGGACATGGATGTGCAGAATGGCGGCGCCGGCCTCGTAGGCGGACTTGGCCTCGCGGACCATCTCCTCCACGGTGTAGGGAACGGCGGGATTCTGCGCCTTGGTGACCTCGGCGCCGCAGATAGCAGCGGTAATGATCAGCTTTTCCATTTCTATCGCTCCCTTACTTCTCGATCTTCTTGCGCTGGCAATCCTTAGGAGTCACGCAGGTGCCGTGGGCGCGGCAGACAACGATGGGCTCTTCCAGAACGTCGGCGGCAGAAGCGCTGATGTCGGGACGGGACACGATGACCTTGCGGGCCTCGAACTTCATGGTGCGGGAGGTGTTGCCGACCTTCTCGATCTCGCCATAGGCTTCGATGTAGTCGCCGGCGTACACGGGAGCCAGGAACTCCACGTTGTCATAGGCACAGAACAGGCCCTCATCGCCGTCGCACTTGATCAGCAGCTCAGTGGCCACATCGCCGAACAGGTGCACCATGTGTGCGCCGTCCACCAGGTTTCCGCCGTAATGAGCATCCTTGGCACTCATACGCAGACGCAGCAGAGAAGTCATCTTTTCCATAAGTATTTTCCTCCTTCAGAATTTTGGGATCGCCTTCAACAGAAGCCGTGCTGCAAACGGGCCTTCCTTCTTCCGGCGTTCTTTCGGGCATAAAAAGAGCGCTATCGGTCAAGGTCATTGACCAATAGCGCTCCATGTTACAAACACAATAACATGACAGTAACGCAGCTTACGCAAACGTCCCCAAGGGCAAGGTCACAGACCGACAGTGTCCTTTCGGCGGGTGGCCCCTTTCTGCTCCGTTTGTAACGGATGTCTGTCCCCTGCGAAGCAGTACCCTGTCGCCCGCGCCTCTATTGATTGTAGTATGAACTTCTGTTGCACCCATTATATCGCGATGCGGAGGAATTTGTCAATAGAATTTGTGACAGAAATCACAATAACTTTTTTGTACATCTGACAAATTTTTCGCACCCTGTTTCCTTTGGATATAATGTTGGGGACGATATAGCACACAGGGAGAAATGCCCACGCTGCACGGACATTTCCCCCTGTAATAAAATCAATAGCTCTGCTCGATCTTTTCCAGAATTTCCGGCTTCAGCGACAGCATCCGGCAGATATTCAGCGCGTCTCGGGGGCAGTCGGACCTGCCCTCCACCCGGTACAGACCATAGTTCATGTGCCGGGCGATGACGGCCACGCCGTCCTCGTTGGTAGCGGCCAGCTCCCGGCGGATCTGCTCCGGATCCACATCCCGCAGGCCGATGATCTGGTAGTGGATGCGGGCGTGCTCGGCCACCTTGTCATAGTGGGTGGTCAGCAGGGAGATGGCATTGACGTCGTTTAAGTACCGGGTGACGGCCTGGACGATGATGGCGCCCTCATCGGGGTTGGTACCCCGGGCAAATTCGTCCAGCAGGAACAGGGAGTACCCCTGCTCTACCTCTGCCAGGGCCTTCTGGAACTGGACGATCTCGCTGCCGAAGCCGGACAGGCCCGACTGGATGGACTGCAAATCGTCAAACAGCATCTTTACGCTCCAGAACAGAGGCATCCGGGCCTGCTTGGCGCATACCAGGAATCCCGCCTGCAAAAGCAGCACGTTCAGGGCCACGGTTTTCATGGCCACGGACTTGCCGCCCATGTTGGCGCCGGTGATCACCGCTGCGCCCCGGTCCAGAGAGATGGACACCGGCACAAAGGAACGACCCTGCTCCCGTAAAAGGTCGCACAGCTCCGGGTTGATCATATCCGTCAGCTCCAGAGCGGTGTCGGTGATTTCCGGCCGTACCCCACCGTACCGGTGGGCAAACAGCGCCTTCTGAATGAGAAAATCCAGCCGCCCGGCGGTGTCGGCGTCGGCCATCAAATCGTCGGCCAGAGGAGCCAGGGCCGCGCCCATGGCCCGGCGGACCTTCATCTCCTCGCTGTCCTCCTCGGCGCAGATGCGCACCCGCTTCTGCCGCAGATCGTCCTTCTCCGCGTCAGTCTGGGCCCGGTACAGCTGCTCCTCCACCTGCTTCTTGGCGGCGCGGATCTCCCGCAGCTTCGGCGTGGCGGCATCGGGGATGTAAAAGCCCCGGCTGCGGGTGTTTTCCGGGTCCAGAATGGCCAGAGCCGGAGCGGGATCATGAAATTCCAGGCCCGTAAGTCCCGCCGCATCCCGCAGCCGCTCAAACATGGGCCGCAGGGTCTCCAGCCGCTGGAGATAGCCCTTGAGCTCAAACAGCTCCACATGGTCCGGCACCTCCAGCTCCCGGCACCGGCGCAGGGAGCCGCGGATGTCCTTCATCTGGCACAGCACCACACAGATCTGGTCGTACAGGTCCTTCAGCTCCTCCGCATGGGCGGCGGCCCGCTCCACATTGTACAGCTCCAGCTCCAGCTCCTGCCGTTGGTCGGGGGTATAGTACCGCAGGCGGCGAATGCGCTCCTGGCCAAAGGGGCTGCACCCATGGAGACTCTCCAGAATATACTGCAGGCCGATTTTTTCTCTTTCCTCGAAACGGATCTCGATCATGCCAGCTCCTCCTTTACATTGATCACCGGAACGTCCACTGCCTCCCGCATCCGGGCCATGAACTCGTCTTTATCGAACTTCCACCCGTAGGCGGACACAGGGTTGATGGTCACGCACAGGGTCCGGGCTGCCTCGGCAGTTTCCAGCCGC
>ERZ780208.359-NODE-359-length-49619-cov-5.730429_pt1 | contig 49619 bp, 35 predicted proteins | sample MGYA00511167_ERZ780208 | MGnify/ENA primary metagenome ERZ780208 (study PRJEB29588, sample SAMEA2159202) | human gut metagenome | biome: human gut; feature: human-associated habitat; material: faeces | place: Denmark | collected 2008/2010 ...
GTGGCATACAGGCAGACCACGACCCCGCAGGCAGTGGGAGCCCACAGCTTGAAGGTGGTTTCCTCCGCCGTTGGATTTGCGCCGAGGTCGCTGCCGTGGTAATAGGGCAGCTCACAGGCCTGATGCCAGTTCATGGGTGATCGCTCCTTACAAATAGTCTGCATTTATTGTAGCAGGTAGAGCGACAGTTTGCAAGGGAAACGTTTCAACGCCCAGCGGAAACCTCTGCATCCGGTATCCCATGTAAAGAAGCCATACACAAGCAAAAATCCCCTGCCCGTGCGGACAGGGGATGCGGTTGCTTATAGAGGTGGATTACTCGCCCAGATGCCAGATGTCCTTGTTGTACTCGGCAATCGTGCGGTCACTGCTGAACAGGCCGGCCTTGGCAATGTTGATGACGCACTTCTTGCGCCAGCCCAGCGGGTCGCAGGCGTAGTCGCTCAGGGCCTGACCCTTGCGCACCACATAGGCGTTGAAGTCGGGCAGCGTCTGGAACCAGTCCTTCCAGACCAGCTCGTCGTGCAGGCGGCGCAGGTTTTCCTCATGCCCGGCGGCCAGCATCTCCGGCCCGACGAGGAAATCGACGGCGCGGCGGATGTTGGGGTCACCCTCCACCCACTGGCTGGCCTGATAGTCGCCCATCTCATAGCGGTGGATGACCTGGTCGGACGTCTGGCCGAAGATATAGATGTTCTCATCGCCGACCTGCTGACAGATCTCGACGTTCGCACCGTCCATCGTGCCAAGCGTCAGCGCACCGTTGAGCATGAACTTCATGTTGCCGGTGCCGGACGCCTCCTTGGAGGCCAGCGAGATCTGCTCCGACAGGTCGCAGGCGGGGATGAGCTTCTCAGCGGCGGTGACGTTGTAGTTTTCCACAAAGACGACCTGCAGATACTTCGACACGACCGGATCCGCCGCAATGACCTTAGACAGGGTCAGCAGGGCGTGGATGATGTCCTTGGCAATCGTGTACGCCGGGGCGGCCTTGGCACCGAAGATGCTCACCAGCGGAGCAGCGGGCAGGTGCCCGGCCTTGATCTCGTAGTACTGATGGATGAGGTACAGCAGGTTCAGCTGCTGGCGCTTGTACTCGTGCAGGCGCTTGGACTGGATATCGAACACAGCATCGGTGTTCACGCTCACCTTCTGGGTGCGCAGCAGCCAGTCTGCCAGCGCTGCCTTGTTGGCCTTTTTCACGGCGGTCAACTCGCCCAGCACGGCTTCGTCGTCGGCGAAGGCCAGTAGCTTCTCCAACTCGGCAGCGTCCTTGCGGAAGCCGGAACCGATGTGCTTTTCCAGCGTGGCGGTCAGGCGCGGGTCACATTCCAGCAGCCAGCGGCGGAAGGTGATGCCGTTGGTCTTGTTGTTGAATTTTTCGGGGTAGAGCTGGTAAAAGCCGTGCAGCTCGCTGTTTTTCAGGATTTCGGTGTGCAGATGGGCAACGCCGTTCGTCGAGTGGGTGAAGTGGATGTCCATGTGGGCCATGTGAACGCGGTCGTCACCGTCGATGATGGCCAGACTCTCGTCGGTGGTGCGGGTGCGGGCCAGCGTGTCGAGCTTTTCAATGATGGGCATGAGCTGCGGCACGACGGCGTCCAGATAGGCGCGGGGCCACTTTTCGAGCGCCTCGGCCAGAATGGTGTGGTTCGTGTAGGCACAGGTCTTTGTGACGATCTCGACGGCCTCGTCAAAGTCGATGCCCTTCTCCCCCAGCAGGCGGATCAGCTCGGGGATAACCATGCTGGGGTGGGTGTCGTTGATCTGGATGGCGGCGTAGTCGGCCAGATCGTGGTAATTGCAGCCCCGGGCGGCGCACTCGGCCAGAATGAGCTGGGCACCGGCAGAGACCATCAGGTACTGCTGGTACACCCGCAGGCGGCGGCCTGCCTCATCGGAATCGTCCGGGTAGAGGAAGAGGGTCAGGTTCTTGTCGATGGCGGTCTTGTCAAAGGCAATGCCGTCATGGACGATGCTCTCATCGATGGTGTCAAGGTCAAACAGGTTCAGGGTGTTGGTGCGGCCCTCGTAGCCGGTCACGGCCAGTTTGTACAGCCGGGCAGTGTAAGGTTTGCCTGCCAGGGTGACGGGGTAGGTGATATCGGTCTTTTCCGCCCAGGAATGTTCGTTCAGCCAGGGGTCCGGCAGTTCGTTCTGCAAGCCGTCGGCAAAGCTCTGGCGGAACAGGCCAAAGTGGTAACGCAGGCCGATGCCGTCGCCCGGCAGGTTCAGCGTTGCCAGAGAATCCAGGAAGCAGGCAGCCAAACGGCCCAAACCGCCGTTGCCAAGGCTCGGCTCCGGCTCGACTTCCTCGATGTCGGAAAGGCTCTTGCCTGCGGCAGCAAGGGCATCACGCACATCATCATACAAGCCGAGGTTGATGAGGTTGTTGGAAAGCAGTTTGCCGATCAAAAATTCAGCCGAGATATAATACAGCTTGCGGCCGTTGACCGGGCGTACCTGTGCGGCGCTCTTGCTGCGCACAAGATCCAGCAGGGCAAGGTAAATTTCCTGGTCGGTGGATTCGACAAGGGGCTTGCCGATCAGCTTCTGTAAAGTTTCCGTCATGGTCTGCATAGCGGGTTCCTCCTAAAAAATGAATTTGCAGAGGCCAAGGCGTTGGTATCGCCTTTGGTTCAGGCCTCAAGTGGGGAAGCCTGCGGTGCGGCCCGCACTTCCTCTTGCTATATCCAGAATATCATACAAAATCGGTAAAATTCTTGTGCAATTCTGCCGGATTGTGGTACAATACAAGCATCAGGAATGCAAAAGGGGGCTACAACATGCCAAACCAGGAACGCTTGCGGGAAACCAAACACCATGGTGCGGTGCGGTTCCCTTTTAATATCTACCCCTGCACCATACCGGGGGACTTTTTGCAGGTGCCGTTGCACTGGCACGACAGTATGGAACTTGTCTATGTTAAAAAAGGCAGCGGAATCGTGCAGGTCGGTGTGAACGCTTACCCGGCGGAGCAGGGCGATATTTACATTTTTGCCCCCGGCACCCTCCACGCCCTGCACCAGCGCGGCCAGGCCGTGATGGAATACGAAAATATCATTTTTGAGCTGGAGCTTCTGGGCGGCGCAGAGGACCTTTGTGCCGAGAAATATCTGCTTCCGCTGCAAAGCGGGCGCTTGTCGCTGCCTGCGCGGCTGACCCCGAACGATTTGTGCTATCTGCAGGCCGCCGCCTGCCTGCGGGAGGTGGAGGAAGCCAACCGCGCCAAGCTCCCCGGCTACGAGCTGCTGGTCAAGGGGGCGCTGCTGCGCTTCCTTTCCCTGCTCATTGCGCAGGGAAAGCAGCAGCTCCCCGCGGAAACAGCCGACACCCAGCGGCTGAAAACGCTCCTGCAATGGCTCTCGGCCCATTATACCGAGGAACTCCGGGTCGCCGATGCCGCCGGGGTCTGCTCCTTCAGTGCCAGCCACTTCATGCGGTGGTTCCGGCAGATGACCGGGCAGAGCTTTGTGGCCTTTCTGAACGAGTACCGGCTCAACGCCGCCGCCGAAGCGCTGCAGGCCACGGATGAGACGGTTCTGACCATCGCTTCCCGGTGCGGGTTTGAGAACCTCTCCTATTTTAACCGGGCGTTCAAGGCGCACTTCGGCATGACACCCCGGGAGTACCGGAAAAAATAAGCAAAACGAGGCCGTTCTGCCTCTCTGGAAATGAGAGGGAACGGCCTCGTTTTTTGCACATCAGACCTCCGGCGGCGGGCAGCAGCGGCGTCAGCACCGGCCATCTGCGGCGCGGTCGCCCTGACGGCGCACTCCTCCACCGGCAGACTGGCCATCACCCGGTCCGTAAATCCGTCGTCGGCAATCTCCTGCTGGGCTGCCGCACGGAACAGTTCCTCTATCCTTATGTTGTCATCTTCTGTCATATCCGTTTCTTTTCAAGTATCCGGCCAGCTTCTCCTTGCCACGGGCCAGATGTGATTTTATGGTTCCTTGCGGCATACCGGTGACCTCGGCAATCTTCTCTATCGGCAGTCCGTCGACGAGCTGGAGCGTTATGCACGAGCGCTCCACGGGCCGCAGGCGGGCCAGGGCGTCGTAGATGTCCATCCGGAGCGTGCCTCCGTCGGCGTCGGGAGCCGGTCGCTGACAGGTTTCCGAGTCGATGTCGCCGGTCTCGCGGTGGGCCCGGATGTAGTCATAGAAGACGTTGAAGGCGATGCGCAACAGCCATGTCGAGAACGCCGCCGTGCCGCGGAAACTGCCGATGTTGACGTATGCCTTGACGAAGGTGTCCTGGGCAAGGTCGTCACTCAGCTGGACGTTACCCAGGGTATGGTTCAGGAAGAACCGCCTGACCGCCGACTGGTGGCGCATGACGAGCCGGCCGAAAGCCTGCCGGTCGTGCTCCTTTGCCGCAAGGGTGGCGAGATGTGCGTCGCTGATAGTCTCCATCGTCCGTCTTCAGTTGTCCGTCAGTATTGTGTCCTCACTCCTACCGTTATATGTTCCGTCGGTTGCCGGTCTCATCCGGAGTCTCCTTGCCGTCGCGTCTGTCGTTCCGACGGGGCGACGTGCGGGCGATAACGGCCTGGCCCAAGCCGTAGAATATCACGAGACCGCCGACGCCGATACCCGTGTCGAAGCCCATGAAGGCGAAGAGGAAGATGAGTCCGATGCCGAGGAAGATGTGCTTCAGTCCCCGCTGCCACAGCTCGTCGTCGCCCTGAACCTGCCGCGGAAGGGCTTCTTCGGGAATCTTCTGGCCGTTCTTCATGGCCATCTCGGCCAGCTGCAGCTTCTGCTTGCGGTTCTTGTAGATGAAGTAGCAGATGACGGCGATGATGGCCACGGGCGAGAAGACGAAGATGATGAGGAGGACGAACAGTGTCCCGATCATTCCGTCGGCCAGCCAGCTGAAGCCGCGGACCATGCGGTCCATGCCGTCTTCGTCGATGCTCAGCTGATAGGACCGGGCCGTGGAGGAGTCAGCGTCATAGACTTCGGTCGTGTCGGAATATGCCTCCAGCTCGTCGACAGGCTCATCCGCCTGTGCTCCGTCAGCTACCGGCTGTTTCTTTGCGGCCGCTTTCTTCTGCTGAGCCTTGGCGTATGCCGAAGCCTTTGCCTGTGACTTGTTGTCCTCTGCCGCGGCCTTCGTTCCGTCGGCTTTGGCGTTTGCCAGGGTCTTCGCCTGCGGCTTTCTGTCATCTGCCGTTGCCTTTGCTTCGTCAGCGGCCGGAGATGTCTCCTCCGTCTGGGTGCGTGGCGTGTGGCGGTGGGCTTGCGTTGTCGCTACGGAATTGGCTGTCATGACTGCGGTCAAAGCCAGTGTTATGAGAAATTTGTTCATATCGTTATGCTCTTTAAAATTTCTTTTTATTGCCGCCTCGGTCTTCCGGCCGTGAGCGGTTATCTGTCTGTTTGACGTAACAGACTGTGGATAAGTTGCAAAGGTGCGAAAAAATTTCTATCTTTGCGCATAAATTAGAGATAAAAAGGATGAAAAAGAGATATAACAAGGGCTGTTCCGGCTCCGGCGCGCAGCGTTTCCGTCCTTCCGCGGACGCCGTCGGAGGGGCTGCGGAGGGCGTTCCGGCCGGTGACACCGGCGCCGTTGAGGAGACCGGGAACGGTGAACTTTCTCCGTCGGGAAAGCCCGCGGCGGCCGCTCTTCCCGCAGAATTCGTCACCCCGACGCGCAGCATGATGGGCGACAGCCTTTATGACAGCTTCGCCAAAGCGCTGGCCGACGAGCCGCCGGTCAGCATACGCATCAACCGCAGAAAGACCACGGCCGTCCCGACGGCCGCAGACGGCGGCGGACGCGTCCCGTGGTGTGACGACGGCTACTATCTTGCGGCGCGTCCCGACTTCACTTTCGACCCACTGCTGCACGCCGGCCACTACTACGTTCAGGAGGCATCGTCGATGTTCGTCCACCGCGTCATCTCCCAATATGTCACCTCGCCGGTGCTGATGCTCGACCTTTGCGCCGCACCGGGCGGCAAGTCTACCGCTGCCCTTGGCGCTCTTCCGGCCGGCAGCATGCTCATGACGAACGAGCCCGTGCGTCAGCGGGCACAGATCTTGAAGGAGAACATCCAGAAATGGGGCTGTCCCGACGTCATCGTCACGAACAACTATCCGCGCGACTACGCCCGTTCGGGACTGACGTTCGACGTCATCCTGTGTGACGTTCCGTGTTCCGGCGAGGGCATGTTCCGCAAGGACAGCGGCGCCATCGGCGAGTGGAGTCCGCAGAACGTTGACAGCTGCAGCCGCCTGCAGCGTGAGATTGTGGCGGATGCGTGGCGGTGTCTGCGTCCGGGCGGTCTGATGATATACTCCACATGCACGTTCAACACGGCCGAAAACGAAGAGAACGTCCGCTGGGCGTGTGCTGAGCTCGGTGCCACGGTGCTGCCGGTCGACACGTCCGGTGCGTGGGGCATCAGCGGCTCGCTGCTTCACGGATTCACGGAACCGGTCTATCGGTTCATCCCCGGCAGCACGCGCGGCGAAGGTCTCTTCTGCGCCGTGATGAGAAAGGGTGGGGAAGACAACTTTATAATAAATGACTGTGCCGCCGGTTCCGGCGTTGCTGAGCGCCCGCTCGCTGTCTCTCAGAAGATAGGAAAGAAGGGTGGGGCGCGCGGCAATGACGCCGGCGGACGGCTGCGGGCCATGGTTGCCGCCTCATTAGGCCGTCCGGAGGAAGCCGCCGGCATACTTCCCGAGACGTTCAGGCTCATCACGGCCGCTTCCGCCGCATCGCCGTCTGCCTCCGAGAAGTCATCTTCTGCTTCCGGAAAATCCTCCTCTTCATTCTCAGGGAAGTCTTCTTCTGCTTCTGGAAAATCCTTTTCTTCTTCTGGAAAATCCTCCTCTTCATTCTCCGAAAAATCTTCTTCGGACATAATTCTTGCCCTTCCTCCCGCTCTTGTCCCCGTCTACGACATAGCCTCCCGTTCGCTCCGCATTCTCTCGGCCGGCGTTACAGTCGGCCAGACCAAAGGGCGCGACATCATTCCCGACCAGTCGCTCGCCCTGTCGACGGCCCTCATGCCCGGCGCTTTTCCCTCCGCTGACCTCACGTACGCCCAAGCCGTGGCCTATCTGCGCAAGGAGGCGGTCACGCTTCCGCCGGACACACCGCGCGGCCTCGTCATTGTTAAATACCGCGGAGCGCCGCTCGGTTTCGTGAAGAACATCGGCACGCGGGCCAACAACCTCTATCCGCCGGAGTGGAAGATAAAGAGCACCCACGTGCCCGACGAGCCCCACGTGCTGGAATGACGCCTTTCTCATAATCCACCGTATGCCCTTTTCATCCTAACCGCATGCTTCCTGCGTCGTCACCGCGCCGCAATAATCATGTAAAACAGGCTATATTGGTCAGTAAAACAGGCTATATTACCGACCAATATAGCCTGTCTTACTAAGTAATATGACTCATTTTACTGAGTAATATGACTCATTTTACCGAGTAATATGACTCATTTTACTTTATGGATATAATCCTTTCCAACAAGCAAAACGCCTTTGAGGCTGTTATGAAAACATACAATTGCCCTTTAAATGATAGCCACCCGCTTATCTGATTTAGTGTTAATGAATATTAATTCGGGGGGGGTAAAAATAAAATGTTTACTTTTGTATATTGTTTAATTAATAAAACGATACGTATGAGATTATTAGTATTATTTGTAGCCATTATGCTACTTGGTGTGCATTCTGTTGATGCACAGAAGAAAAAGGACGGTAAGTCTGAACAGCCAACAGAACAAAAGAGATTGACTAAAGAACAGTTGGACAGCATTTTTAATGCGGCAAGTCTGCGATTTGAACAGGAAAAGCAGATTCAGGCCAAGCAGGACAGCGCCTTTTGGGCCGACTACAAGATCGTCAAGAGAAATGGAATGGAAGTCACCACTGTGAAATTTGAGAAGAAATATGACTCTGTCGAGCAAATGCCAATGTTTCCCGGCGGTGATGCAAAACTGATGGAGTGGTTGAGCAAGAACATCAGGTATCCCGCAGTTGCGGCGGAAGCAGGTATTCAAGGACGTGTTATCATGAAATTTGTTCTGGCTCCGGACGGTTCGGTCCGCGATATATCAGTCGAGCGCAGTGTTAATCCACTACTTGACATGGAGGCTTATCGCGTCGTAAGAGCGATGCCACGATGGATTCCGGGAAGAATAGATGGCGAACCGGTACCAGTATATTTCACTCTTCCGGTAACGTTTCAGTTAAAATAACAGGACTCAATGAATCCGCCATGACGTTCTTACTCAGAACATCGTGGCGGATTCACATTCACTATAAGCATATCAAGCTCCATCCCTTCGGGAGGGTTGGGGTGTTTTTTTTATTCCATCTGCAGGTGCTTCATCCTGTGTCCTCCCCACGTGCTGGCGTTCACATACCGGAAGCCCACCTTATTATATAGGTGTTCTGCGCGCGGGTTTCCCTCGTCGACGAGTAGCCCGAGAGGGCCGCAACCCATGCGGCGGGCACGTTCGACGGTGGCGTTGAGGAGCATCGTGGCAATTCCGTGGTCGCGGTAGCGGGGCCATACGGCCAGCGAGTCGAGATAGAGCTCGCCCGCCTGCGTCTCCGGCTCCATGGCACTGTGGTCGATGCCAAACTCGCGGATGGCGCCGTCGATGAAGTGGCGGCGCAGCTCCATGAGGCGCGCGCCGTCGTAGCTGACGCTGACACCGGCGATGCTGCCGTCGTCCGGGTCGACGGCGCAGATGGCGTTCTCATAGCTGTATTGCGTTCCTGTGGCGGCGGCGAGGCGCGTGATGAGCCGCAGGAAGTCGCCGGCGGTGTGGTCCGGGCCGTAGAAGTGGCGGCAGCACTCGTCGGTCATGGCCATGACAATCAGTCGGGCAATCTCCGGCGCGTTCTCAGGACGGCCGGGTCGTAGGGTGAAGGTTGTGTTCATATTCAGTTGTCGTTATGGGGCGTGCGTCAGTGCAGCCTCCACAGGCAAAGTTACGCATAAATCGCGAGAAAGCGTCAGCGGTGCGGCGGAGAAATGGCTTTCCGGCGGCGGAATTGCCCCGAAACCGCGGAAAACCGCTTCCGGCGCGGCTGAAACCACGGGAAACGGTGCCGGAAATGACGCTGACGGACTGACAAAAAGGCGTTTGCGGCGGTTTTATTGTTTTTTATGACATGCTTTGCGGATAGTCAGGAAATAATCAATAACTTTGCAGGACAGTGCCCGCATTGGCTTTGCGGCAGCAACGCATGGACAGCGCTGGCACGGAAGTTGCATGAAGAAACATGTTTTAAATATAAGAAGTATATGGATTACAGTAATTTCGGCGTGGAAAACGCCTCACGCGACAGGGAGCTTTACCTGTCCGCCGCATTTCCGGCATTGATGAGAAAGGTCTATCTTTGGATGGCCATGGCCCTCGTGATAACAGGCTTCACGGCCTACGGCGTGGCGACCAGCCCGGCCGCGATTTCGGCCATACTGACGAACAGGATGCTGTTCTGGGGTCTTATCATAGCCGAGTTCGGTCTGGTCATCTGGCTCACCGCCGCCATCAACCGGCTGTCGCTCTCCGTGGCGACGCTGATGTTCGTGATTTATTCTGTCATCAACGGTGCGACGCTGTCGGTGATATTCCTTGTCTACACTCTGTCGTCGATAACCAATGTGTTCTTCATCACCGCCGGAACGTTCGCCGCGATGGCTGCCATCGGATATACGACGAAGAAGGACCTCTCCGGCATGGGCAAATTCCTGCTGATGGCGCTCATCGGTCTGATCATCGCCTCGGTTGTCAACCTGTTCATGCGCAGCACCGGCCTGCAGCTCATCATGAGCTATATCGGCGTGCTGGTATTCTCGGGACTGACGGCATACGACTCGCAGAAGATCAAGCAGATGCTCATGGCGGCCGAAGACACGGGCGAGACGGCACAGAAGATTGCCCTGTTGGGCGCGCTGTCGCTCTATCTCGACTTCATCAACCTCTTCCTTTATCTGCTCCGCATCTTCGGAAGGAGGGACTAAGGCCTTCCGATTAGGCTCATGACGAACGTAAATGCAAAGACGCAAAAACGCAAAGTCCATGGTTGTGGTATTTATTCCATCACATCAGGCCTTTGCGCTTTTGCGTCTTTGCGTTTACGTCATATAAATCAACCGTGTTCACTTACTTACCGCAATTACAACCTGAAATCATGAAACAGCGATATGTCTTTCTCTTCATGCTCCTCATGACAGTGGCCGCGGCCGCTTCCGGAGCGACTCATCCATGGGACAGCGGACGGCTGGAGGTCTCGGAGAACGGCCGCTTCCTGCGCCATGCCGACGGCAGCCCGTTCTTCTGGCTGGCCGACACGGGGTGGCTGCTGCCCGAACGGCTGGATCGCGACGAGGCGGAATTTTATCTTTCGAGATGTGCCGACGCCGGCTATAACGTCGTGCAGGTGCAGGTCATCAACGGCGTGCCGGCGTTCAACGCCTACGGCCAGATGTCAATGACGCCGGATTTTGACTTTGGAGGAGAGTGGAGTGAGGAGCGTGGAGGGAGAAATGCCTCAGGGGCAGAAGTAGCGGACAGAGGCAAATCTCCCTCCTCCCTCCACACTCCTCCCTCCCCGGATTTATCCTACGGCTATTGGGACCATCTCGACTACATCGTCGACTGCGCAGCCCGCCACGGCATTTACGTCGGCATGGTCTGCATCTGGGGCGGACTGGTCAAGGCTGGGCGCATGGACGAGAGTCAGGCCGTCCGTTACGGTCGCTTTCTCGCCAAGCGATATGGCCGTAGGAAAAACATCGTTTGGATTATCGGAGGCGACATCGAGGGCAGCGTGCGCACGGCGGTGTGGGACGCGCTGGCCACGACGATAAAGTCTCTCGACCCCAACCACCTCATGACATTCCATCCGCGGGGACGCACGACCTCGGCCAAATGGTTCAACGGCCGTCCGTGGCTCGACTTTAACATGTTCCAGAGCGGCCACCGGCGCTATGACCAACGCATGGGAAACAAGAGCTATCCCATCCCCGACGGGACCGAGGAAGACTCCTGGATGTACGTCGACTCGGCATGGCAGCACCGCCCGCTGAAGCCCGTTCTCGACGGCGAACCGTCATACGAGGGCATACCGCAGGGGCTTCACGACGCCAGCGAACCGCGCTGGACTGCCCGTGACGTGCGTCGCTACGCCTACTGGTCGGTCTTCGCTGGGTCGTGCGGCCACACCTACGGCAACAACGCCATCATGCAGTTTGTCCGTCCTGGCATCCCCGGAGCCTATTTCGCCGACGGCGCCGGTCATCCGTGGTACAAGGCGCTGGACGATCCGGGATACAATCAGATGAAATATCTGAAGCGTCTCATGCTCTCGCTGCCCTATTTCGACCGCGTTCCCGACCAAAGCGTCATCCTCGGCAACGGCGAGCGCTACGATCGGCTGCTGGCCACACGCGGCCGCGACTACATCCTCGTCTACAACCACACGGGCCGCGACATGCGCGTCGACCTCACGAAAGTCAGCGGCGAGGCGAAGGACGTATGGTGGATGGACCCGACCGACGGCCGGCTGACATATCTCGGCCGCCATGCCAGTCGTGTCACGACGTTCCGCTATCATGCCGCAGCGTCCGGCGTGGCCGACGGTGTGCTCATCGCTATAGATGCCTCAAAATCCTACATCGCCCATGGCCAGATGTCAATCATGTCTGACAAAGCTCCCGTGGCCGACCGCGACCTGACGGAATGACAATCCGTCGGCTCGCAGTCTTCTGACTGCAAAATCGTTGCTGTCAGGAAGTATTAGGAACGTAAAATGGTCGTCGTAATGAAAAAAGTTGCAAAAACTTATCCGTAATACAGAAAAATTCGATAAGTTTGCAAAAAATAAAGCCTATGCAACCACTAAGAGACCTCACTTCGCTCAGCAGCCGCCTATCGGCCCTGCCGCGCCGTCGCAACGTAGCTCTCGCCTGCCCCCATGACACTCACACGGAGTATGTCATCGGACGCGCACTCATCGAAGGTTTCGCGCGTTTTGTGCTGACAACTTCCGGTGAACTCAGCCCCAGTCTGATGGACGTCATCGAGTCACATCGTGAATACGTCCGCGTAATCGCATGCTCCGATGCTGCCGAAGCCTCGCGCGAAGCTGTGGCGGCAGTGAGGCGGGGAGAGGCCGAGGTGCTGATGAAGGGCACGGTCAACACCGATGTTCTCCTCCACGCCGTGCTTGACAAGCAGAACGGACTGCTCGAACCGGGCCGCGTCATGACCCACATCACCGCGGCAAGCATGTCCGCTGTCGACCGGCTGCTCCTCTTTTCTGATGCCGCCGTCATCCCGCGGCCAACCACGGAACAGTTTGACGCCATCGTCCGCGCCTGCACCGATGCCTGCCGCCGGTTCGGCATCGACATACCACGGATTGCCCTGACCCACTGCACGGAGAAGGTCAACGAGCGGTTCCCTCATACGCTTTCCTACGAAGAGATAATCCGGCGTGCCGCCCGCGGCGACTATGGCTCCGTGGTCGTCGACGGTCCTATGGACGTGAAGACGGCGCTTGACGCCCACAGCGGTGACATAAAGGGCATTTATTCGCCGGTGGCCGGTCAGGCCGATGTCCTCATCTTCCCGAACATCGAAGCCGGAAACACGTTCTACAAGACCATAACGCTCCTCGCCTCGGCCACTACGGCCGGATGGCTTGCCGGAACGACCGTGCCGGTTGTCGTAGCCTCGCGGGCAGACTCGCGGGTGTCGAAATACTACAGTCTCGCCCTTGCCTGCCTTTAGAACGCTACACATTATTATATATGGCAGAACGTTCCATAGCTTCCCCTCTCTTCCCATTATTCCCATAACTCCCCATCGCTTTCAACCTTCAACCTTCTAAATGAAAATCCTCATCATCAACCCCGGCGCAACATCGACCAAGATTGCCGTCTATGAAGACGAGCGGCCGCTGTGGCAGTCCGGTGCCCACCACGCACCGGCAGAGCTGTCCCGGTTCCACAGCAGCATCGAACAGTATGACTACCGGATGCGCTTCATCCGCGGACGTCTTGCCGCCGACGGCATTCCCGTCAGCTTCGACGCCGTCATCGGCCGCGGCGGTCTGCTCCGTCCGCTGCCGGGCGGCATCTACCGTGTCAATGAACTGATGAAGCACGACCTGCGCCATGCCGCCATGGACCATGTCTGCAATCTCGGGGGACTGCTGGCCGCCGAGCTGGCCGAGGAATGCGGCTGCCCGGCATATATCGCCGACCCCGTGGTCGTCGACGAGTTTCAGCCCGTCGCACGCTACACCGGCATCCCCGGCATTGAGCGCAAGTCGGTCTTCCACGCCCTCAACAGCAAGGCCATGGCCCGCCGTTATGCTGCCTCGAAGGGACTGCGGTATGAGGACATCTCCGTGATTGTCGCCCACATGGGCGGCGGCATCTCGGTCAGCGCCCACCGCCGCGGACGTGTCATTGACGTCAACAACGCCCTCGACGGCGAGGGACCGTTCTCGACGGAACGCGCGGGAACGATACCGGCCGGACAGCTCGTCGAGATGTGCTTCAGCGGACGCTATGACATCCGTCAGGTGAAGAAGATGATTCACGGTCACGGCGGACTGATGGCCTATATGGGGACGAACGACATGATCACCATCTCGCGGTGGGCAGAGGACGGCGAAGAGCCCTGCCGGACAATACTTGACGCCATGCTCTACACCATTGCGAAGCAGATAGGGGCCATGCACGTCACTCTCCATGGTGAGGAACACGCCATCATTCTCACCGGCGGCATCGCCCACAGCACCTACTGCATGGACCGTCTGCGGCCGCAGATAGATTTCCTCGCTCCGATCGTCGTCATGCCGGGCGAAAACGAAATCGCTTCATTGGCCTACAACGCCCTCTGCGCCCTGACAGGACGCATCGAGGTGTGCGAATATGACGGCAAGGGAACCTCCGTGATTGCAAATCCGTTACAGCGCTGACAGCGTGATTGCGGCTTGCGGCTTTCTTCGCGTCTTTGCGCCTTTGCGTTGAAAAGACGTTGAAAAACGTTGGAGAACCGGCGGCTTTGTGACGGAAAAAGTCGAGGATTATGGGGGAAATGAGTGTAGTTCTTGTATTTTTCCTTTGATTTTTGTTCGTTGTCCGGCGGATTTTATTATCGTTTGCGACGACAAAGGCTTCGCCAGCTACTGACTGATTTACTAACCGATGAAACAACATAAAGGACCCCCGTAACGGCCGTTTATGGTTGGATATATTCAACTATAGCCTCGCGAAATCTTAAAATGTCGTGGTTGTTCTGAAAAACAGGGCCTCAGGAAGTTCCGAAAAAGTGGGTTCGGCGGTCCGGCGGGGCCCGTTTTCCGTCACGTTTTTGTTGCCGCCGCGAGCCGTAAGGCCCTCCCGGGGTTGCGAAAGGGCCGCCGCCGTCGTGCAACGGGGTGCTTGTCGTCATGCCGTAAGGCCGCTATTGCAAGGCCGGGAGGCCCTTACGGCAAGACCGGAAAATTTCAGCAGAAATAAAGTGACAGGTAAGTGGCTGACGGTCAGATGGTTAATGAAAACGTTGATTTTTGCCCGTTTTTCGGGCATAAATGCGGATTTGCAGAGCAGACTGGACATTAACACTCGTTAAAGTAAAGTCTATTCCAGACAGTCGTGTCTTATTCTCGATATTTTCTCCAGACGTCCGATACTGTATGTGCGGCTGTTGGCGTCAACGTAGACATAGAGCGTCAGTGCGCGTTCCAGCAGGATGGCGCGTGAGGGCGTGGTGGTGAGGCCGGCTTCGGCATAGTAGAGGTCGGCGAGCATCTCCATGCGGCTGATGCGTTCGTCTTCGTGGAAGCGGTCGAATGACGTCATGACCTCGTCTATGGACGCTGTATGGAAAAATTCGGATGAGTTGCCGATATAACGGTTGTACATGGCCTGCATCTCCTTCATCTGGCGGTCGTGGTCCTTCTTGTTTAGAAGCAGCTGGAGGGCTTCGGCAAATTCGCGCAAAAGGCGCATGAAATAGTCTTGCTGGAGCATGATTGTCGTATTGTTATCTGTTATCTGATGTTATCTGCCGGATGTTGTTATCTGCCGGATGTCCGCAACAGGCCGTAGCGTACCGTCGCATGAAGACGCATGAAGACGCATGCAGCCGCGCGCAGCCGGACGGACATTACATCCGCAAAGATACGAAAGTTCTCCGGTTCCGCGGCCGGCGGCGTAGTTAAATAAAGTTGGGAGGGCTGAACGGAGCGGAATCAGACTGGCGCGGAGCGGCCGGCGGGCATGTCACGGTGATGGCGGCGAAACGGCCTAATCCCAAAATTCATAGTAATTTTTGGGATTATAATCCTAAAATTCATAGTGATTTTTGGGATTAGGGCGTTTTTTTCGTATATTTGCAACCGTCGGCCGGACAAAGCCGGACGACAACAATGATATGATTATACGCAAGCTACAGCAGACCATAGAGCGGCGCATGTTCTGCGGCAAGGCCATCATCGTGACGGGAGCGCGGCAGGTGGGCAAAAGCACGCTGCTGCGGCAGGTCACAGCAGGGCGGAAGGAAAAGACGCTGATGCTCAATTGCGACGAGCCGGAGGTGCAGGCGCTGCTGACACAGGCCAACAGTGACAGGCTGAGACAGCTGATAGCCGACAGCAGAATCGTGGTGGTGGACGAGGCGCAGCGCGTCCCGCAGATAGGCATGACGCTCAAACGTATCGCCGACGGCATGCCGGATGTCCAGCTGCTGGTGACCGGTTCGTCGGCATTTGAGTTGCACGACCGGCTGAACGAGCCGCTGACCGGCCGCAAATTCGAATATCACCTCTATCCCGTATCGTCGGCCGAGCTGATGGACACCGGCGGGCTGCTCTCCGTCGGACAGACGCTGGAGCAGAGGCTCATCTATGGTTCCTATCCGGATGTGCTCAACCACGCGGCCGACGCACGCGAGCTGCTGATGAACATAGCGTCAAGCTATCTCTACAAGGACCTGCTCTCGCTGAACGACATCCGCAAGCCGGTCCTGCTGGAAAAGCTCCTCGTGGCCCTGGCCCTGCAGGTGGGAAGCGAGGTGTCCTACAGCGAGCTGGCCCAGACGGTCGGCTCGGACAACAAGACGGTGGAGAAATATGTCGACCTGCTGGAAAAATGCTATGTCATCTTCCGGCTCGGGGCGCTGAGCCGCAACCTGCGCAACGAGCTGAAAAAGGGCAAGAAAATCTATTTCCATGACAACGGCGTGCGCAACGCCATCATACAGAACTTCGCCCCGCTCAACCTCCGTCAGGACACGGAAGCCCTGTGGGAGAACTTCATCATCAGTGAGCGGCTGAAGCGCAACCATTACGGACTGACATACGCCAAAGGCTACTTCTGGCGCACCACGCAGCAGCAGGAGATTGACTATGTGGAGGAGTGCGACGGACGGTTCCGGGCATTTGAGATGAAGTGGAACCCGCGCCGAGCCAACTCCGCCATACCGGCGGCCTTCACAAATGCCTACGACGTGGAGAGCGTGACGGTGGTCACTCCGGACAACTATCTTGACGCCGTCCTGTGAGGGAACGAGGCAGATTGCGGTGTTAAAAATACGTAAAAGATGAAACAAAATGTGTCGCGCGTATATTAAATAATGAGAAAAGCCGTAACTTTGCAGTCCGATTATTTCGGGGAACACTTAGATCCCCATGGCCGTAGTGTTAATAGTCATGTCTTTGGCCGGGCATGGCGGTTAGTGAATCTGCGTCCAGACGGCAGACAGCCGGAGAGCGACGGTTCTTCCGGCGGTTGGTCGTGAGAAAGAATTGAAAATGTTTTTTAGTAGTAAAATTTAAAAATTAGTAATGAACACTTTAAGTTACAAGACTATTTCCGTTAACAAGGAAACAGCTAAGAAGGAGTGGGTTGTCATTGACGCAAGCGATCAGATTGTGGGCCGCCTCTGCTCAAAGGTCGCTAAACTGCTCCGCGGAAAGTACAAGCCTACTTTCACTCCGCACGTAGACTGTGGAGACAACGTCATCATCATCAACGCACAGAAGGTGGTGTTCTCCGGTAAGAAGGAGACAGACAAGGTGTACACCCGCTATACTGGTTATCCCGGCGGTCAGCGTTTCAACACGCCCGCACAGCTCCGCACGAAGAAGGACGGTGCTGAGAGAATCATCCGCCATGCCGTAAAGGGTATGCTGCCTAAAGGCCCGCTCGGACGCAGCCTGATGAACAACCTCTTTATCTATGAGGGCACAGAGCACAAGCACGAGGCACAGCAGCCGAAGTCAATTGATATTAACCAGTATAAATAAACGAAAGAAACGATGGAAGTAGTTAATGCAATAGGTCGCCGTAAGAGTGCCGTGGCACGCGTTTACGTAAGCGAAGGAACAGGCAAGATTACGATCAACAAGAAGGACGTGACGGAATATTTCCCCTCAGCCATCCTGCAGTATGTGGTTAAGCAGCCGCTGGAACTGCTGGAGGTTCTGGAGAAGTATGACATTAAGGCTAACCTCGACGGTGGCGGTTTCACAGGTCAGAGTCAGGCTCTGCGTCTGGCTATCGCACGCGCACTGGTTAAGATCAACGCCGAAGACAAGAAGAACCTGAAGGACCATGGCTTCCTCACACGTGATGCACGTGCCGTTGAGCGTAAGAAGCCCGGTCAGCCGAAGGCCCGTCGTCGCTTCCAGTTCAGCAAGCGTTAATACACCTACACATTATTATATATATACCATATTATATATATACAGACTGTGTGGCGTATCGCTGTGGATAACACAGGCTGAAGCGAAGCACGCATAAGTTTAGCATCTAAACCGCAGGGACCCGGGGAGACATGAAGAATGAAGAGTGAAAAATGAAGAATGAAGAGTTTGCTGCCGCCGTTAGCACGGCCATGCACAGAGGCAACTCGTAATTGGATAATTCTTCATCGGCCGCAGGCCGACAACTTCTAACTCATAATTCCTAATTTATAATTCCGTTCCCGACTACCGTGTGGTTGGTTCTAAGAAAAAGAATAAAAAAGAAAGTAAACAACAACATTAAAGAAAAGAACAATGTCAAGAACAAATTTTGATATGTTGCTGCAGGCTGGCTGTCACTTCGGTCACCTGCGCCGCAAGTGGAACCCCGCAATGGCTCCCTACATCTACACAGAGCGTAACGGAATCCACATCATCGATCTCCACAAGACCGTAGCCAAGGTTGACGAGGCCGCTGAGGCCCTCAAGCAGATAGCAAAGTCAGGAAAGAAAATCCTGTTCGTCGCTACTAAAAAACAGACAAAGGAAATCGTTGCCGAGAAGGCAGCAAGCGTAAACATGCCTTACGTTATCGAGCGTTGGCCGGGCGGTATGCTCACCAACTTCCCCACAATCCGCAAGGCAGTGAAGAAAATGGCGAACATCGACAAGCTCATGGCTGACGGAACATACTCTAACCTCTCAAAGCGTGAGCTCCTTCAGGTGACACGCCAGCGCGCAAAGCTGGAGAAGAACCTCGGCTCTATCGCTGACCTGACCCGTCTGCCATCTGCACTCTTCGTAGTGGACGTGATGAAGGAAGGCATCGCCGTTAAGGAGGCTAACCGTCTGGGCATCCCCGTATTCGGTATCGTGGACACCAACTCTGACCCGAAGAACATCGACTTCGTCATCCCGGCCAACGATGACGCTAAGGACAGCGTAGAGACAATCCTCGCTGCCTGCTGCGGCGCTATCGCCGAGGGTCTGGAGGAGCGCAAGGTTGAGAAGGCTGACGAGAACGCCGCTCAGGCTCAGGCTGAGGCCGAGGCTGCTGAGGCTGGCGAGGAGAAGCCCAAGCGCACCCGCAAAGCCCGCAAGGACGCTGAATAAACGGGAGTGACAAAGACATATTAATATTAACGAATTTATTCAAGGAAACAAGACTATGGCTGTATCAATGGCTGATATCAAGAAGCTCCGCACCATGACCGGTGCAGGTCTCGCTGACGTGAAGAACGCGCTGACAGAGGCTGACGGAGACTTCGACAAGGCTAAGGAAATTCTTCGTGAGCGCGGACTCGCCATCGCCGCAAAGCGTAGCGACCGCGAGACTTCCAACGGTTGCGTGCTCGTGAAGGTGGCCGACAACTTCGGTGCTATCGTAGCCCTGAAGTGTGAGACCGACTTCGTTGCCAATGGAGCTGATTTCATTGCTCTTACACAGGCAATTCTGGACGCCGCTGTTGCAAACAAGTGCAAGACAATAGAGGAAATCAAGGCCCTCACGCTGGCTGACGGTCAGAACGTGGAAGACGCTGTAGCACAGCGCTCGGGTATCACCGGTGAGAAGATGGAGCTGGACGGCTACAACTATCTCGAAGGCGAGAACATCGAGGTTTACGACCACATGGGCAAACACACTCTGGCCACTATGGTTCAGACGAACAAGCTCGCCGTAGATGCCGGTCACAAGGTTGCCATGCAGGTGGCTGCCATGAAACCGGTAGCACTTGATGAGGCTTCTGTTCCCCAGAAGGTCATCGACGAGGAATACAACGTCGCTGTACAGAAGACTAAGGAAGAGCAGGTTGAGAAGGCTGTCGTTGCCGCTATCAAGAAGGCCGGTATCAATCCTAACCTCGTTGACTCAGACGACCACATCGAGTCTAACATCAACAAGGGCTGGCTCACACGTGAGGAGGCTGACAAGGCTAAGGAAATCCGCGAGAAGACCGCTGCCGAGAAGGTTGCCAACCTGCCCGCACAGATGATTGAGAACATCGCCAAGGGCCGCGTTGCCAAGTTCTTGAAGGAGAACTGCCTCGTTGACCAGGAGTTCCAGTTCGGTGACGGTGACAAGATTACTGTTGCCGCATGGCTGAAGCAGCAGGACAGCGAGCTGAAGATCGTTGACTTCAAGCGCTTCACTCTCGTAGCTGAGTAAAAAGAATGACTTGTGTTTCCGCGTCCTGCGGAGGCCCAATAGGATAAGACAGAAAGGTCAGGAAGGTAGCCGCAAGGCTTTACTTCCTGACTTTTCTATTTCGAGGAGCGAGGAGAACTCTTTCGAGGAGTGTGGAGTGAGGAGCGAGGAGGGAGAAATGCTTTTGATGTTGAAACAAGCGCAAAAGACTATTCTCCCTCCACGCTCCTCCCTCCTCTCTCCTCCCTCCTCCCTCCTCGAAAAAACAAAATACACACCACATGAAGATATTTGCAACCGGAATGAACTATATCCAGCACAATAAAGAGCTGGATGGCGCGTTATATAAACCAGAGAGTCCTGTCATATTCATCAAGCCGGACTCCGCTTTGCTGAAGGACGGGAAACCGTTTTTCATACCCGACTGGATGGGACAGATTGACTACGAGACAGAGCTCGTGGTGCGCATCTGCCGTCTGGGCAAGAGCGTTCCGGAGCGTTTCGCCCACCGTTATTATGACGCCGTGACCGTCGGCATTGATTTCACGGCACGCGATTTGCAGAAGAAACTGCGTGAGGCACGGCTGTCATGGGACCTTTGCAAAGGCTTTGACGGCTCGGCAGCCATCGGCGAGTGGATTAGCGTGGACAAGTTCCGCGACATTCAGGCGCTCCACTTCCATCTCGACATCAACGGACGCACCGTTCAGGAAGGCTGTTCGAGCGACATGCTCTTCCAGGTGGACGAGATAGTGGCGTACGTCAGCCGCTTCTTCACGCTGAAGACGGGCGACCTGCTCTTCACCGGCACACCGGCTGGCATCGGTCCGGTGAGGATTGACGACCATCTGGTGGGATATATAGAAGATAGAAAAGTATTAGAGTTTAACTGCAAATGATGAGAATACGAATCCTGATGATAGCCGCATTGATTGGCGGCACGTTGAAAACAGCCGCCCAAGGCTTCTTCAATCTGACTGCCGAGCAGGTCAGGATAGATTCTCTTCTGCCCCATTTCACCTACATCCACGGGCTGGAAGGCAATTACGCCGACTCCGCCTATACGGTTTCGATTGACTACCCCGAGTTTATCACCATGACCCGGGCCGACGTTGAACGCTATCAACGGATTACGTCCGACACGCTGCCGGCCATGCCGAAGGTCCACAGCGCAGTCACGGTGTCCCGGAAGAAAGGCTCGCTGGACATCGCCTTTGTGCCGCTGGTCTTCCGTGACGGCAAGTATATGAAGCTCGTCAGCTTCAAGCTGACCGTCAAGGCAACGCCGCTGGAGCCATCTGCCGGACTTTCTCCGGTAGCGGATTTGGCTGCGGCTTCAGCCTCGGCGCAGCGCAGCGGAGCACAGAATGCCCAGCAACGGCTTAATACGGCCGACAGATATGCGGCCCATTCCGTGTTGCGCAGCGGCAGCTGGGCGAAGATAAGAGTGCCCGCCAGCGGCGTGTTCCAGATTACGGACGAGCTGGTGAGACAGGCCGGATTTTCCGATCCGTCGCGTGTGAAGGTCTACGGCTACGGCGGAACGCTCCAGCCCGAGACGCTCACGGACAGCTATCTCCGCTCCACGGACGACCTGCAGGAAGTGCCCCTCTGCATTGTTGATGGCCGCCGGCTGTTCTACGCCAACGGACCCGTTTCATGGACAGCCGCCGGTAACCGCATCCGCAATCCCTATTCGGACTACGGCTACTATTTCCTTACGGAGAGCGACGGCGCTCCACTCACCGTTGATGAGCAGACCTTCATCGACAGTTTCTATCCCGGTAGCGTTCATCAGAACTCCCTTTACGAGGTTGACGACTTCGCGTGGTATCACAGCGGCCGTAACCTTTACGATTCCCAGACGTTCAGTCCCGGCATGTCCCGTAGCTACACCCTCCCCGCAGCCGGGGCGGAAGGCAGCGGCCGGCTCTATGTCGCGCTTACGGCCGACGCCGCATCGACGGCACACATCAGCATCAACGGCGTCAATGCCGGCACCGTGTCAATCACCGGACAGACCTCGGAATATATCAAGGCGCTGGGCGGAAACGCCACACTGCGCGTCAGCAACATATCGTCCTCAAACACCATAACCATATCGCAGGCTTCCGGTGGGACAATGCGTCTGGACTATATAGCCCTCCACTGCGACAATCCATGCGGTCGGCCGGACCTTCACGGCGCTGATCTCGCGTCGCCGGAATTTGTCTACCGCATAACCAATCAGGACCATCACGCCGACGGACCCGCCGACATGATAATCATCCTGCCCACCAGCCAGAAGCTTCGCGCACAGGCCGAGCGCCTCAAGGAGCTGCACGAAAGGAACGACGGGATGAGGGTGCGCATCGTTCCTGCCGACGAGCTGTTCAACGAGTTCTCCAGCGGAACTCCCGACGCCACGGCCTACCGGCGTTATCTCAAGATGCTTTATGACCGGGCTGCCACCGAAGAGGACATGCCGCGTTATCTCGTTCTTTTCGGCGACGGCTTGTGGGACAACCGCATGCATCTGGCCGCCAGTCAGGGACTGTCACCGGACGACTTTCTCCTGTGTTTCGAGAGTGAGAACTCGTTCTCAGCGACGGACAGCTATATAGCCGAGGACTTCTACTGCCTGCTGGACGACGGCGAGAGACTTCAGGAGACAAACGGCTCCTATCTCGGCAAGCCCGACGTGGCCATCGGCCGCTTTCCCGTCCGCACTGAGGATGAAGCACGGACGATGGTCGACAAGATTGAGAGCTATATGACCAACAGGAACGCCGGCGTGTGGCAGAACACCATCGTCATCATGGGTGACGACGGTGACGAGAACGTCCACATGAGAGCGGCCGACAACGTCGCCAAGATTGTTGAGGAACGCTATCCCGCCTTTGACGTCAAGCGCATCATGTGGGACGCCTACGAGCGCACGACATCGGCGACAGGCAACACCTATCCCGACGTCTCACGCCTTATCCGGCAGTATATGGCAAGCGGCGCGCTGATGATGAACTATAACGGCCATGGCTCAGCCGACATGATGTCCCACGAGAAAGTCATCTCCATCAACGACTTCCGTTCCATTGCGTCAGCCGGCATGCCGCTGTGGGTCACGGCTTCATGTGACATCATGCCGTTTGACACCCATGAAGACAACATAGGCGAGGCCGCGCTGTTCAACAAGAACGGCGGTGCCGTAGCGTTCTTCGGAACGACCCGAACCGTATATACAGACCGTAATGAGCGCATCAACACGGCTTTCACCAAAGAACTGTTCAGTACGGCAGACGACGGCAGCCACTGCTCCATCGGCGAGGCCATAAGACGTGCGAAGAACGCCCTCGTGACGGTCGTGGGCACCGGCAGCTATCAGGATGCCACGGCCAATAAGATACAGTATAACCTCCTTGGCGACCCCGCTCTCCTGCTGGCCATCCCGAAGCTGGCCACCGTCATCGACCGTATCAACGACACGCCCATCGGCACGGACGAACCGATGCAGCTCAAGGCCGGTATGCAGATAAAGGTAGAAGGACATGTGGAACAGGCCGGACAGAAAGCGTCAGACTTCAACGGCGTCATATCCACAAACGTACGTGATGCCATCCAGACCATAGAATGCCGTCTGAACAACACATCCAACAAGGGCGCCTCCACGAAGTTCGTCTATCAGGACCGTCCTAACAGCATCTTCAGGGGCAACGATGTCGTCCGCAATGGAGAATTCTCGTTCTCCTTCGTCGTTCCCAAGGACATCAGCTACAGCGAGGATCTGGGCCAGATGATTGTCTTTGCCGTCAACGATGACCATTCAATGACAGCCCACGGTCATACCGACAATTTCGTTCTCAACGGCTCGACCGACTTCAATCCAGACGAGAAAGGCCCGTCGATATACTGCTATCTCAACTCCCCGTCGTTCACAAACGGCGGCCGTGTCAACGCCACGCCCTATTTCTATGCCGAGCTCAATGATGACGACGGAGTCAACGTAGCCGGCAGCGGCATCGGCCACGACCTCCAGCTTGTTGTCGACGGTGACCAGTCGACGACCTACACGCTCAACGACTATTTCGCTTTCGACTTCGGCTCCTATCGCAGCGGCCGTGTCGGTTTCAGCATACCGCGTCTTGCGCCAGGCGACCACAAGCTGCTCTTCCGTGTCTGGGACGTTCTCAACTATTCGTCCACGGCCGAACTTGCCTTCACCGTTGTCGAGGGAATGGAGCCGAGCATCGTGGACGTCGACTGCTACCCCAATCCCGCTACGACATCAACGACATTCCGCATCGTCCATGACCGCATAGGCAGCAATGTCGGTGCAGTGCTTGACATATTCGACATGTCCGGCCGCCATCTATGGTCTCAGGAAGCCGAAGCCGTTCCGTCTGACAACACCATGTCCATCGGCTGGGACCTCACCATGGGCAACGGCAACCGTCTCGGAACCGGTGTCTATCTCTATCGCGTGCGGCTCAACTGCGAGGGCGGCAGCTATGCGTCAAAAGCAAAGAAACTCATCATTCTGAGCAATAAATAGCAGCTTTCTGGCGTTTAAAGAATTGTAGCCCTCAACGGGCGCAAAGCTACAGATATATAAACTAACGTATATATAAACATAGCCAATGAAGAATAATATCAGATTAATATCGATAATCGTTTGCCTCTTCGCCGCCCTTGCCGTGTCGGCACAGGACAAGAAGAGCCAGTTCAATCCCGTTGACCATGCCGTCATCTCCCAGACCATAGCCCCCGACGCCCGTGCCGCCGGTATGGGTGACGTGGGAGCGGCCACAGACCCTGACGTCAACTCCCAGTTTTGGAACCCCGCCAAATATCCTTTCTGTATCAGCCGTGCCGGCGTGGCGCTCAACTACACCCCGTGGCTCCGTCAGCTGGTCAATGACATCGACCTCGCCTACGTGGCCGGCTACTACCGCATCGGAGACTACAGTGCTGTGTCCGGTTCAATACGCTATTTCTCGCTTGGCGAGGTTATGACATCAACGGACGAAAATGCCATGACGGTCAAGCCATACGAGATGTCGCTCGACGTGGCCTATTCGCTTATGCTCAGCGAGACGTTCTCACTGGCAGCCGGCATACGCTGGATCTATTCCGACCTGCGTTACGACTATACCGAGGACTCAGCCCCGGCATCAGCCTTTGCCGCCGACCTGGCCATGTACTACAACAAATATCTCAATATCGGCAGCCGCGAGTGTCAGCTCGGACTCGGTCTGAACCTCAGCAACATCGGCAGTAAGATTTCCTATTACGGTGATGACCGCAGCCAGTTCCTGCCGGCCAACATGCGTCTTGGTGTCTCGCTGATGGTGCCCGTGGACGAGTACAACCGCTTCACCATCGCCGCCGACGCCAACAAGCTCCTCGTCCCCACCGTTCCGAAGCAGAACGAGGGCGAGAGTGCCGCCGACTATCAGGACCGTGTCATCCGCGAATACAGCGACGTCGGCGCCTTCTCCGGCATATTCAAGAGTTTCAGCGACGCCCCCGGCGGTTTTAAGGAAGAGCTTCAGGAAATCCAGTGGAGCGTCGGAGCTGAATATATCTATCACGACCAGTTCTCCATCCGCGCAGGATATCACCACGAGAGTGAGAACAAGGGAAACCGCAAGTATTTCACCGTCGGCGGCGGCTTCCGCATGAATGTCTTTTCGCTCGACGTCGGCTACGTCATCTCCACCGCCCAGAGCAATCCGCTAGACCAGACCTTGCGCTTCTCCCTTGCGTTCGACATGGACGGCATAAAGGATTTGTTCAGTAGGAGATAAATTTGGATAAAGGAAGCAGTAATTGATAATTCAGAACTAAGAATCAATATAAAAAATGAATATAAGGGTTGGCTTCGGTTTCGATGTTCACCGCCTCGTCGAGGGCCGCGACCTCTGGATGGGCGGAATCAAGATTGACCACAGTCTCGGCCTGCTGGGCCACAGTGACGCCGACGTGCTCATCCATGCCATCTGCGACGCGCTCCTCGGAGCGGCCAACATGCGGGACATCGGCTATCATTTCCCCGACACATCGGCCGACACCCTCGACATCGACAGCAAGATACTTCTCCGCAAGACCGTCGGCCTCATTGCCACAAAGGGATATGCCGTCGGCAACATCGACGCCACAATCTGTGCCGAACGTCCCAAGATCAATCCACAAATACCGGCCATGAAGGCTTGTCTGGCCGAAGTCATCGGAACCGACGAAGACAACATCTCCATCAAGGCCACCACGACCGAACGTCTCGGCTTCACCGGACGCGAAGAGGGGATCAGTGCTTATGCGACGGTGCTCATAGCGAAAGTTGAAGGTTGAAAGCAATGGAAATTGAAAGAAGCTAAAGGTTGATAAGACCCGGATGTAGAATACATGAACGGCGGCTACACTATATATTTATGTGTAGCCGCCGTTCTTTGTTTTCTTAAAAAAGGAAAGAATTTCCGAAAGTTTCCGAAATTTGGGGAAACTTTCAGGAAATCTTTCCGTTTTTAAAGGAAAGATTTATTATTTCTTTCCTGAATTACCGGAAATGTTTGTATATTTGCATCCAAGGAGCATGCAAATATACATGAAATGAGTATGAAAAAGGATGTCATAAAGTCGCTTATCGCGATAAAGCAGAACGAAATGCCGTTTGACGTGATAGCGCGGGACGTTGAGTTGCCGTTAGGTCGGAAGAAGATAATAACGGTGCCGGGCGTCAGACGGTGCGGCAAGTCGACCATGATGGAGATAGCCATCAACAGACTGCTGGACAGCGGACTGCCCCGGCAGAACATTCTTTGGTTGGGATTTGACGACGAGCGTCTGAAAAACATGTCCTCCGATGAGCTGGACGAGGTCATCGTGTCGTATATGGAGATGTTTCCGGATGTGCCGTTATCTGACGTCCATATCTTTTTTGACGAGATACAGCTCATAAAGAACTGGGAATATTTTGTGCTGCGCGTCTATAAGTCCTATTGTAAGAATATCTATGTCTGCGGAAGCAATGCCACGATGCTTTCCACTGAGCTTGCCTCCGCCCTGCGCGGCTATCCACTGGAGTACGAGACCTATCCGCTGTCTTTCAGGGAGTACTGCCGTTTCCGCAATATCTCCGTTGACGGTTATCTGGAGCAGGACCGAGCGCGGCTGAAGACCGCTTTCGGGAAGTTCTGTCAGGAGGGAGCTTTCCCGGAGGTGGTGCTATCGACATCACGCACAGAGCAGACAAAGCTGCTTCATGGATATTTTGACACCATGATACTCCGCGACCTCGTGGAACACTACAGTATCGCCAATATCAGCGTGCTCCGCTACTTCATAAAGCGCATCATGGCAAACCTGACAAAGCCCACCTCCATCAATGCCATCTATAAGGACATAAAGTCCCAAGGATATCGGTTATCAAAGGACGACCTTTATCTGTGGGCAGACTATGCCTGCAGCATATTCATGTTCATGCGCATATCCAAATACAACCGTTCGCTCATCAAGGAACAGAAGTCGCTGGACAAATACTATTGCATAGACAACGGACTGCGCGGCGCGGTGCTCCTGCCGCAGAGCAGTGACAACGGCAAGCATCTGGAGAACGCCGTATTCCTCCATCTCAACCGCATGCGCCAGCCCTACGAGAAGATTTCCTACTATATGGGCAATGCCGAATGTGACTTTGTCGTACAGAGCGAGGACACCGTGACGCAACTCATACAGGTGACATGGAGCATGACGGACGCAGAGACACGTGAACGCGAGCTGAGAGGATTGCTCGAAGCATCGGCCGTGACGGGCTGTGACAATCTTCTTATCATAACAGACGATGAGGAGAACGAGCTGACGAGCGAAGGAAAGAAAATACGCGTCATGCCGGCGTGGCGCTGGATGTTGACAGTAGAAAGTTGAAGACACAGTAAGGGTATAATCTTGTTTCTGCCCGCTCTATGGTTCATGTATTGTCAAACGGTTGCATGAGACAACGATATGAGCGGGCAAAAACAAGATTATGCCCTACATGTGTCGTTATAGTATGACGGAAACTTTCGTACAGCCGTAATAGCAACAGCCTCAGAGTCTGAACGTAATGGGAAGCGTAAATCTCACTGCGACAGGCTGCCCGTCCTTCTCTCCGGGCTTCCACCGCGGCATGGCTTCTATCAGCCGCAGGGCTTCCTTGTTGAGGGATGGGCTTATGCTTCTCACGACTTTGGCGTCCGTAGCCTTGCCGTCCTTGCCGACGACAAAGCGCACGATGACCAGGCCTTGCTCTTTGTTGGTTTGTGCCTCCTTCGGATATTTCGTATTCTTCGACAACCATTCGGCCAGTCCTTCATTCCCACCGGGAAACTCCGGCATCTTGTCTGGATTCACCTCCACCGCCATGTTTTCTTTCGTGTTTTGCGGTGTTACTGTCTTTGTCTTCTTTGCTTTGGCTTGCTTTTCCACCACTTGCGTAGCTGATGTCCGTGCGTCAACTGTCGCGACGTCCTGCGCCGCAGCAATGCCATATCCGCCGGCCAGCAGAATGGCGGCAGTCATGATTCTGAGAATTGATGTCTTCTTCATATATATGTGTCTTTGCTTAAAATTTCACTTGGTTTCTATATCACATGCGGCAAAGATACATGAAAACTTTGACATTCCTTCCGCCAACGGACGGAAATCTTTGCTGACTGAAAGTTGAAAGACACAGTAGGGGCATAATCTTGTTTTTGCCCGTTCTCTTGCTCATGTATTGTCAAACGACAGAATGAGACAATGAAATGAACGGGCAAAAACAAGATTATGCCCCTACACGTGCCGCGTTTGTATCATAGAACCATCCTTACTTGATGATTCTTGTTCTCCAGTACATTACTGTAGATTAAATGTGACAGGGAGTTTCATCCATACGGAAACGGCTTCACCACTTATTTTACTGGGTACCCACTTCGGCATGGCTTTCACCACACGCAGAGCCTCTTTGTCAAGTGACGGGTCAACGGAACGTATGACATGGGCGTTGCTGATGGAACCGTCCTTACCTACGACGAAGCGCACGATGACGCGGCCCTGAACACCGTTTTCTTCAGCCACGGCCGGATATTTTACGTTTCTACTTAGCCATTCCATCATTTTGCCGTCACCGCCGGGGAATGAAGCTATTTGGTCAATAATGTCAAAAAGAGATTTGTCCTGTTCGTAGTCCAATATGAGGTCACTGTCTTTTTTTATTTCTTCAAATTTCTTTCTGGCTTCCGCCATTTTCTTTTCTTCTTCCTTTTTTATCTCTTTGATATATTCCGAGAACATGGACATATTGTCTTTGCTCATGGCCAGTTCCTTGTCTTGTCTTTTCCCGTCGCCGTTCGTCGTATAGAATGTGATTATACCTGTTCGTGATATCGTGAAGTCAGTGCTATTCTCATCAAGTTCCATCTTCTTTATCGCCTCAGGGTTGAGCATGTCAGCTACAGTGAGCAGCTTTTCCTTTTTCATATCCATTACGAACATTTCGCTTTTCTCTTTAGGCAAATCTGTGTCGGCTCTTTTGTTTGGCTTTTTAATCTCTCTTTCTACATCGTTGCTGTATGAAATGAAGTAGTCTTTGTATACGTTTTGGGATTTACACTTCATTTGTATGATGTTCATCTTTTCCGACATGTTCTGCTCTACTTTATTCGAGTGGTGGTCGTGGCTGTCCAAGAATTTAAATATGGCCGGTATGCACTCATCCTCATAGTTCCCGAACATTTTTCCCGAGATACATTTCTGTAAGTTGGTGTTCTGAGGAATATCCAAAGTCAGGAGCAATAGATATTTTTGTTTGTTGTTTTTTATTGGCACTGCGACTCTCTCTGTCTTGTAATAGAACTGCGCCGATACATCACCCACTCCCAAGACCGTCATGACGAGGGCCATCATCAGGACATACCTAATCTTTTGCTTAATAATAATTCTTTCCATATTTTATTTTTTTAATAAAGTTAATATCTTCTTGGCCGATACCAGCTGGGATAGTTGCTTTTCCATGTGTATGTAACTGTTCTTGTCAGACCGGAGCTATTAATTGACCTCACGGGACGGCCGTCCTTCATCGCCGGTTTTGAATGTCTCATCTTCCTCAGCTTTGCGATATACAGCCTATCCATTTCTGGATGTGAGCTGTTGAGTTTGTCTTCCATATCAACTATGGCGATAGGCATAGTCACCACTCCTGTGCTGTCCACGATATATATGGCCTTCCATTTGCTGAACATTTCTCTTCCGTGATACGTCTTTCCTTTCTTCGCCAACTGGAGCATGGTCTTTTCTGCGACAGGTGGGGTGCACTGGGTTGACGGATAGGCATCGCCGTTCATGCGGTAGCTGTTCTCCGGGTCTTTGTCAATGAGGATGAAACCGGGCTCAGGATTCGCCGTCATATACTTCTTCGCTTCGATGATTTCCTGTTTTATGTAGCCGCATTTCGGGGTCTCGGCCAGCCGGTCAATCTCCTCGTCGGTCAGCGTCATGATATTCTTGTGGATGCCGCTCACATAGCAGGTGTCATACAGCAGATACAGATAGAGGTCTTTCATATCCGTATTCTGATTCTGATAGAGGGCTTTCCTCTCCGCCATCTTTCTCGCGGATTTTTCCTGAATTATTTTCTCTTTTTCTTTTTCTTGCTCATGTTGAACATCTTCGAGATATGGCAGGACAGCCATAGTCTTGATTCTGTCAGTGAACGATGACAGGTTCTTTGATATCGTCACCTCACGGTTGACTTTTCGCCCGTTGACAACAGCGCTGAAAGCCACGGTGTTGGTATATGGCCTTACCAGAACCTCCGTATTTGCCTCACTGTTGGGTATGTTCAGTTTTCCCATTGCGTATGGCGTAAAGATGTCGGTCACGTTGAGCATCCGTCCTTCCTCATTGTCATACGTGAACATATAGGTCATGGATTGCGGTGCTATTCCTGCCTCTGCCATCTGCTCCCCCACCTTTGACAGTACGCGACAATATACCGCAATGTACCTGTCTGCCTCCACGCAGACACTGTCCGGCAGATTTACCCGACTGAAGAGCGAGTCCAGATTATGCCTTCCCAGAAACTTTGCCGTGTAATTGATATATCCGTCCACATAGTCGCGCTTTTCTCCGTCATAGTCCGGCTCCTTGGCGTTCTGGAACTTTCCGAGATAGTCCTTGAGTGCCGCGTCAAGATTTGCGGCGTCGTTTCCGAACAGTTTCTTTGCCATGATTTTTTCCAATTCGGGACAGCCCGCGGGATATTCAAAGTTCGCGCGTACGGTAAATCTGGATTTCTTTTCCTTGACGAGAAACGTCTTTGAAAAATTGCGTATGTCCGGATTCTGGGAGTGACCGTGGTTCATGGCTCTGACTGTACACGCCATGACACATACGGCAATGACCATAAGAATCTTTCTCATAGATATCTTTTCCATAATAATTCGTTTTATATTTATTTCTTTCTTTGTTTTCTTTGCAACGGATAACGCCTCCTGCGGCGTTCCGCGGGGGAGCATAATCGTCTCAAATGTCTGATTTTGCTTTGTTGTTCTATAATTATGTTTCCTGCGCGACTATCCATTCCGCCGTTTGCCCGGCTCATGACGGCCGCCCGATTTCGTCCATATTTATTTGGCGCAACAAAGATAATATTTTTATTTCATACCTCTGTTTTACCCCCCCCGTTTATACTTTGTTAACAATCACAGGCCTTTTATTTTCCCGCGGCGGCCTTACGGCTGTCCCGTGGCGGCTGCGTTGTAAACTTTGATGGCAAGAATTTAACACTTAGCGGATGCCCGTTCCAGAGCAGAAAAGTGGGCGTTTGGGGCAGTTTGGGTGGTCGGAATGGGGTGGCGGACGGTTGATGTCTGGGCAAGGAGGGCCTCCCGGGGTTGCGGCGGGGCCGCTTTCGCAGTCCCGCGGGGCGCTTGTCGCAATGCAACGGGGGCCCCGTTGCAACCCCGGGAGGGCCTTATTGCTCGGGTGAAAAAATGCGGGGAAAATGTGGTTTGGGTTAATCGTCAGATTATCAGTGGGTTAGGAGAATCGCCCAAAAACCGCGATTTTGGGGCTGCAGAGGGAAAATTTGCGGATGAAGGTCTCGTTTTGAGGCTGTTTGTAGGGTGTTTTCTTAATTGTTAAAAGCCTCGGGTGGATGGTCATGGGAAGCTGGGTGGATGGAGGTCGCCGTGTGGCCGTGCAACATGGGCGTTTTTGGGGTGTTTCGGCACAATGCCGTCAGCGGCCGCCAGTGGAACGACAGGTGTAACCGGGGAGTTTTTGGGGTGTTTCGGCACTGTTTTGTCCGTTTTGCTGATTTTATTTAATGATAAATCAGTTTTTTTGCGAAAAATTTGGTGGAACGGGAAAAAGTTGCTACCTTTGCACCGCAATTCTGAAACGGAGTGCGCGTAAGGCTCCTTAGCTCAACTGAATAGAGCATCTGACTACGGATCAGAAGGTTGCAGGTTTGAATCCTGCAGGAGTCACAAAGAGAGACTTTATGGTCTCTCTTTTTTTGTTATATAATGGTCTCTTCCCATGTATAACGAACAAAACGGGGCCCTCCCGACCTTCCGACGGGGCCCTTACGGCTTTACAACGGGGCTCCGCCGTAATGCGAAAGCGACCCCGCCGCATCCCCGGGAGGCCCTTACGGCAGAAAAGCGATAGCTTTTCAGGAAAAAAACAGCAAGCAAAAACCAGCCGAAATCTCCGCTCCGGAAGAGCCGTAAGGCTCTCCCGGTCTCCCGACACCCGATTTTAGGACGAAAAAAGGTGCGGAAAACTGTCCGCCATGGCCTCAAAAAGCCCCGAAAACGAGCTGGAACAAGAATTTTTCCTTAAAGATGTTGTCCGCGACTTATGTCGCCGCCATGGCCGGGTGGCGTAGATGTTTTTTGAATGAATTTCTTGCTTGCGGTGGCCATTCTACCGTGATAGGACTTTGCCTCTTTGCGGCTTTGCGTTTACATTATGCCCGTCCCGGCAAAATAATCTCACGTAATGTGCGTTTTTTCTAAAACGAAACGACAGATCAGCTGACATACCGTTATGACAATAACCCGACTTGACCGCCGCATACTGCGCATCGCAGGACCTTCGATAGTGTCTAACATCACCGTGCCGTTGCTCGGCCTCGTCGACGTGGCCATTGTGGGCCACCTTGGCGACGCGGCATATATCGGCGCAATAGCCGTCGGCTCGATGACGTTCAACCTCATCTACTGGATATTCGGTTTCCTGCGAATGGGTACGAGCGGCATGACGTCACAGGCTTTCGGACGCCGCGACATGACAGGTGTCATGCAGCTGCTCGCACGTTCGATGGCCGTGGCCCTCACGGTGGCGCTGATGCTCGTTGCGGGGCAGTGGGTGCTGGAGTGGCTGATGGTGCGGCTGATGAGGCCCACGGCCGATGTCGAGCCGCTGTCACGCGTCTATTTCTCCATCTGTGTCTGGGGCGCGCCCGCCGTGCTGGGACTTTACGGACTGACGGGGTGGTTCGTCGGCATGCAGAACACGCGCATACCGATGTTCGTCTCCATCATGCAGAACGTTGTCAACATCTGTGCGAGCCTCACGCTCGTCTACGGATTGGGCCTTCGCATAGAGGGCGTGGCCATGGGAACGGTCATCGCCCAGTATGCCGGTCTTGCCGCTGCCGCCGTGCTTCTGCTGCGTCATTACGGCCGACTGGGACGCTATATGGTGTGGCGCGGCGTGCTGCGGCGGAGCGAGCTGAGCCGTTTCTTCACTGTCAACCGCGACATCTTCCTGCGGACGCTCTGTCTCGTGGCCGTCAATCTCTATTTCACTTCCGCCGGAGCACGTCAGGGGGCGGTCATCCTGGCGGTCAACACGGTGCTCATGCAGCTCTTCCTGCTCTTCTCCTACGTCATGGACGGCTTCGCCAACGCGGGCGAGGCGCTCGGCGGACGGTACTATGGGGCACGCAACGGCGTGGCTTTCCGCGACACCGTCAGGCGGCTTTTCCTTTGGGGACTGCTGATGGGCGTAGCTTTCACCGTTGTCTATGCCGTCGGCGGAACACCGTTCCTGCGTCTGCTCACCGACGACGAGGCTGTCATCGGCGCTTCGGCGGCCTATTTTCCGTGGGCGCTTGTCATCCCGCTGTTGAGCATGGCCGCCTTCGTGTGGGACGGAATCTTCATCGGTGTCACCGCCACGCGTGGCATGCTCGTGTCCCTTGTCATATCCGCCGCCGTCTTCTTCGCCACCTTCTTCGGCCTCTATCCGTCGCTCGGCAATCATGCCCTGTGGCTTGCCATGACGCTCTATCTCGCTTCGCGCGGCGTCGTTCAGACGGTGATATACCACCGGGAGATTGCCGGGAGGATATAGTGGCGGCGGGGGAGAGGTGGAATGGAAATACAGTCGGAATAAGTTGGCGTTTGTTGCTGTGTTATATTGCCGCTATTAAGAATTTTGGAATGGAATCCAAAAAACTTATAAGAAATTTGGAATGGAATCCAAAAATCTTATAATAATTTTGGATTTTGGTCGTTTTTGTATGCTTATTCGGTACTCGGTTTGTGGTATTGTTTGGTTCATAAGGTAAAATAAAAGTGACATATATCGGATATTTATTGTATATTTGCAGTGTATTTATTATGAATAGATGTCACAATAGTAAATCAGTATTGTTATAAACGTAGCAATGGAAATGAATAGAATTAAATGTCTGGTCGTGCTGTCGGTGCTTGGCCTGTTTGTCGCAGCACCGTCTTTGTCGTCCATCTTGTCGCCGGCACCATCGCCGGGAGTACACAATCCGTGGTCTTCGGACATGTCGTTGGCACGTGATTCGGCCGTCCGGGCCGTTGCTGATACGGCGGATGTCGTTTCGGACAGTCTTGCCGTGGGCCGCAAGAAGAAAAAGAAGAAGGGCAAGAAAGAGAAACTGCCGTTTTGGACAGCCTATACGCCGGCTTTGCTCGGATATACAGCCTATCAGGTTATAAAGGTCAACCGTGAGATTAAAAAGACCGTGAACGCGCGGATGGAGCGCCTCCGCGACTCGCTCAACGCCGTGAATGGAGCTGCGGTAGAGATAACAGACGATTCGTTGAGGCGTGTCGTCTGTCCTGTCGACACGTCGGCGTCGCTCCGTCCGGCTCTGATGACGGCGAATGAACTCTCTGCGGCAGATGCGGAAGTACCGAAATCTGTCGCTGATAAGTTGAAGTCAGATTCTGATAGGGCCGTTCCCGGTGCTGACAAGACAGGCTCCGATGCTGAAAAGACATCCACCGGTGCCGGTATTTCAATGTCCGCAACCAATCCGTCCGCTGTCGCAAATGATTCCACTGCGCCGATGAAGACCTTCCGTCTCGTTGCGGTCAAGTGCCGTAAGTCCTCTCCCACGGATGTCTCCCACTGCAACGGTTCGGGAGTGTGCGCGGCATGCGACGGAGCCAAGCGCCGTTATGTCATATCTCAGGGCGAGGCCCGTCTGGTTGATTGTGACAACTGCGGCGGGACGGGCCGGTGTCCGGGATGTAAGGCGAGGGAATAGCTGGTTTTGCTTTTCTCTTTCACTGGTATGTTCTGATTTATTAAAAGTTTGCTGATAGTAATATTGTCGGATACTTATGACTGTGGTCCAAGTTGCAGACGGACTAAAGAAGTGAATATCCGGCAATATTTTCATTTATTGTTTTATTTTCCTTAAAGAGACCATTTATTATGTTAATAAAACATAATCGGGGGGGGTAAAACATGGTTGTCGAATAGAAATACTACCTTTGTTAATCATTATTGGTAAATATATTGGTTATGACAGTCTGCCTCTGTTACTTTCCAATAACAGTGACTAATCAAAATAAATGATATAATTATGGAATTATTAAAAGCTAAAACAAAATTCTTATTGCCCTTAGTGGCATTCTTCGTTGGTCTTATGGGTGTAGCCTCGTGCAGCAGTGATGACGATGACGATAACGGCGGCGCGTCTGCCGGATTGTCGGTCGATATCACGGAAGTGATATTCTTTGATGCTTATGAGGTTCAGAAAATAAAGATCAAGAGCGGGAAGCCGTGGAAAGTGACGGACTATCCCGCATGGTTGTCCATTTCTTCAACCAGTGGTCAGGGCGATGGAAGTATTTCAGTCTCGGCTACGCTCAACAGCACTTCGCAGACGAGGACGGGGACAATGACCATCAAGACTGATGACGAGAGTGTGGAAATACGGCTCGCTCAGGGAACGGCAATCAAGGTGACTCCGGATGTGGTCAAGATTTCACCGTATGGAAGTACCAAGACCGTGAAGATTGAAGCAATCGGCGATTGGACGGTGGAGAATGTACCGGAGTGGATAACTGTGTCTGATATAGGCGGCAACGGTAGTGAAGAACTTATGGTTACGGCTGGTGACAACATTGCCGGTACCAAGCGCACGGCCGAAATAGAAATACGCCAACAGTATGGCCGCAAGGTGTTTACAGTCACTCAGGAGGGAATGGAAGCCTTTACTGTTACTCCGAATGAAGTGGTTGTGCTTAATGACGGAATTGCTTTCAACTATAATTACGGCAGTGAGGCATACGGATTCTATTGGAGTCTTTTCAGTGCGGCAGATATTACGGCGATGTCAGACGAAGATTTGAAAACTGCTCTTAGGAGAGATGAACTTGTCATAAACGATGATGCATTATTTTCTTATACATGGAATCGCCAACCGGCCACCGAATATTATATCTGTACGATGGCTATAGATAAAACCGGAAATGAATGTCCTGTTGTGAAAACATCGGTGCGCACGGCTTCTTTGCTCAATGACCGGAGCCCGAAGACCGAGGTGAAGAACATATCTATGAAGTATAAAAAGCTGGAATGTTCGTTTGTGATGAATTCGTATGCTAAATCTTATAGGACTTTGGCATACTCTAATGCATATCCTTATATATTAGCGACTGCTTATCCTGACATTTATTTGGCATGGATGACAAAGAAAGACGGCCAATATGCTACGGAAAATAAAAATGTATATTACAATATTGATGAAAATACGAAATACTATTTCATTGTGACATGGTCGGCTGATGCTTCGGGAAACATGTCAGATGTCATTGTGCGTACAACCAATGTGCCATCTAATGCCAAACAGCATGCTCCGTCATTGTTGCGTCAGACCGATATGGCTAATGGCAACATGTCGGATATGGATAACGGAAATATCCGGATTGCGAAAGGACTGGATGGTGTAGAGTGATATTTATGATAAGTATAGAAACCGGTATTGCCTGAGGACGATATGTCTTTGGCCCGGATTGTTGAGCACGGACAGCGTCGGAAGACCGGCATGTCCGTGCTTTTGTTTTGTACAGGAACCGGTTGGGATGTTTAATATAACGTTTTTTATAGCCGTTTTGCGTCCGTCATACATACCTCGTCCGCCCTCGGGGCAAAGTGAAACAGCCTGTATTGGTCGGTAAAACAGCCTATATTACTGAGTAAAACAGCCTGTTTTACTATGCAAAATAGGCTATATTGGAAAGTAATATGAGTCATATCGCAAAGTAAAATGACTCATATTGGTGAGTAAAACGAGTCATTTTGGCCGGTAATATGAGTCGTTTTACTTTATAGGTCCGGCCGTTGGAATCTGTTGAAAGGCATATTCGAGTACGGAACAGACGTCCGGACAAGAATGAGATAAGAATAAAACAACGTGAAAGTTTATTGTTGGTGGTGAAAAACTTTTGCTTTGTGCGATAATTGTATTATCTTTGTTGTCTCAACATATATGTTTATGAATACGGACATGATACATACAATAAAAATGAATATCCCCATGCGAAATATCCGAAAACTCATATTGACGGCCGTCTTGTTGTTGCCGCTGACGGTTGCCGCACAGACATACACGGCATTGTGGACACAGGAACAGGCGGCTGAGAAGAAGGACCTGCCGAAGACACAGCTCAGCGTGCTGCGGAAGATAGCCGCGAAGGCTGCCGGCGAAAAGGCTTACGGCCAGCTGATGAAAGCCGAGCTGAAGACCATGTCTGTCGAGACGATGGTGTCGCCGGACTCGCTCATGCCGGCCTTGCGGCGCTTGGAGACCCGTGAGCGGACGGAGGCGGACGGCGTGGCAAAGGCGGTCTATGCCGCCGTGCTGTACAGGATATACACGGACAACGCGCGCCGGATAGGCGAGGGGAGTGACACCGTGGCCGCGCGCTACCGGCGTCTGGCGATGGCCGTTCCGGAGAAGCTGGCCGCAGCAAAGGGCACTGACTATGAACCGTTAGTAGAACGCGGATACAACGCCTCGGTCTTCGGTGGCGACATGCTCAGCGTGGTGGGCTATGAGGTCGAGGACTTCATGACGATGTATCATTGGTATAAGGCAGCCGGCATGCGTCCTGCGTCCTGTATGTCGGCCCTCGAAGCCCTGCGCCACTACCGTCCGGCGGGCGGCAAGAGCCTCAATAAGTCGGAATATATCAACTCGCTTGACTCCATCATCCATGTGTATGAGGACCTCGACATCGTCTGCGAGGCCGCCATCGAGCGTTATGACTACATGCAGGAGTGTCCCGACGTGACCGCGGAAGACAAGGTCACGTTCGTACGCCGTGCGCTCGACAAGTGGGGCGGATGGCAGCGGGCCAACTATCTGCGCAATGCCGAACGCGAACTGACGGCGGCACAGTTTGCGGCGTATATGGAGAAAGGCAAGGTGGAGCCGGGTGTCAGTCAGACGATACGGCTGGACAACCTGCGCAACATCACGTCGCTGACGATGAACGTCTATCGCGCGGCGGTGGACGGTGACTATAAAGGTACGCCGCAGAACGCCAACGACTACCGCCGGCTGAAACCGCTGCTCACGGCTCTGCCCGACCGTCGGCAGACACGCACGTACATGTCGCGCCCCGACTGGCAGACGTTCAGCGACTCGCTGACGCTCGCAGGACTGCCCGTGGGGGTATATCTGCTGGAGTTTCAGACCGTGCCGGCCACGAAGACCGTGCGTCGGATTTACTATGTAAGCGATGTCTACTGCGTGGTCAATCCCCTGCCGGGCGATTCGATGCGCTATGTGGTGGTGAACGCCACCACGGGACAGCCGCTGCCTGGGGCTAAGGTCCGGGTGAAGGGCATGGGCCGCAGACAGGCCGACGCGACGTTCACGTTGACGTGTGATGCTAACGGTGAGGCCGTCTGCAAGCTGCCGAACGCACATTACGGACAAGAGATATTTGCATATACGGATAAGGACAAGGCCAATCCTATATATCGGGAGTGGTCCGGATACAACAGTTATAGAGAAAACAGAAATCGCCGCGAGTCGACCTCCATCTTCACCGACCGCCGCATCTATCGCCCCGGTCAGACTGTTCACGTGGCGGCCGTTGTCTATGAACCTGATGGTGCGGTGGACCACAAGGTCGTGACGGGAAAGAAGGTGAAGGCTGTGCTGCGTGACGCCAACTATAAGGTTGTGGAGGAGCGCGAGCTCACGACCGACCTGTACGGCACGTGCTCGACCGACTTCACCCTGCCCGTGGGCGTGCTCAACGGCGTGTTCACGGTTCAGGTGAACGGAACGTCGTCGTCGGTTCGCGTCGAGGAGTATAAGCGTCCCACGTTCCGCGTAGAGTTCCCCGAGGTGAACGAGAAGTACAAAAACGGCGACACGCTGATGGTCAAGGCTCATGCCACGACATACGCCGGTGTGCCGGTGCAGGGAGCCGCCGTGAGATATACCGTAAGGCGCAACATGGCGTTGTGGTGGCGCAGCTGCAATATATATAACAAGGTGTCGTCCTATTATCCCGGTTCGGGTGAGACCGTCTTTACCGGTACCGCCACGACGGGAGCCGACGGCTCTTTCGTCGTCGAGGTGCCGATGGTGCTGCCCGACGATGCCGTGACCGCCTCAAGTCTCCGGTTGCCGTTGTTCTACAACTTTGTGGTTGAGGCCGACGTGACGGACATGGGAGGCGAGAGCCACAGCGGCAGCATGAGCATACCGCTGGGCAACCGCACCACCGTGCTCGCGAGCGATATGCCGGAACAGATTTTGGCCGATAGCCTAAAGACGTTGACGTTCACTCTCCGCAATGCGGCGGGCATCAATGTCGATGCCGACGTGCGTTTCCGTATCGGCGACGGCGGCGAGTGGAAGACCGTCCGCACTGGCAGCGCATACGCCTTCGACGGCCGTCTCGCTTCGGGCAAGCACCGTCTCGTGGCTATCTGCGAGACAGATACGCTGAAGCAGGACTTCGTCGTTTTCGGCCTTGACGACACCGTGCCGCCCACCGACACCCGCGAGTGGTTCTACGTTTCGGAGGAGTCGTTCCCATGCGACGGTCGTCCCGTGACGGTTCAGGTGGGCTCGTCCGACAAGGATGTGCATGTCGTCTACACCATCGTGGCGGGCAACACCGTCATCGAGAGCGGCCGCACCGGCCTCAGCAATGCCTTGATCAACCGCAAGTTCACGTATGACGAGAAGTTTGGCAACGGCCTGTCTATGGTTTTCGCGTGGGTCAAGAACGGCAATCTCCATACATATAATGTATCGCTAAGGCGTCCGGTGCCCGACAAGAAACTGAAAATGAAGTGGACAACGTTCCGCGACCGTCTCACTCCCGGACAGCAGGAAGAGTGGCGCATGACCATCGTCAAGCCTGACGGAACGCCAGCCGACGCCCAACTCATGGCCACGCTCTACGACAAGTCGCTTGACCAGATAGCCCGCCACGACTGGTATTTCAGCCCTTCGGTGTGGCTCAATGTCCCGTATGTGAACATGAATGGCCCCTCTTTCTCTGGCGCGTCGTTCTACGGCACGGCCTCGTGGAAGTCGCTTTCGTGGAAAGCGTTTGCCCCGAGCCGCTTCGACCACAGTCTTTTCCCCGGCTCATATTACGGTGGAGGAATGGTACTGCGGTCGACCAATCAGGTTATGCACATCAGGGGTGGCATGCTCAAACGTGATTCGGAAGTGCTGGCCGAAACGGAAAGCGCTGCTGATGAGGCTTTCGTCGTGGGCTATGCCCCCGCGGCGGCAAAGATGAAAAGTGCTTCCGGTATGACGGGAGACGCGGCGACACCCACTGAGGAAAAGGCGATGGAAGGCGGTGACGGTGGCGAAACCGGCGGACCGGAGGTGCAGATGCGCGAGAATCTCGAAGAGACGGCGTTCTTCTATCCGGCTCTTCTTGCTGACAAGGACGGCTCCGTGAGCCTTTCGTTCACGCTTCCGGGCTCGCTCACGACGTGGCGGTTCATCGGAATGGCCCACACGGCGGACATGATGAGCGGAATCATCGGCGGCGAGGCCGTGGCGGCAAAGGAGGTCATGGTCCAGCCCAACGTCCCGCGCTTCGTTCGCGTCGGCGACAAGGCGCAGATACAGGCCCGCATCTTCAACACCGGTACGGCTGTGGCCCGGGGCAAGGCCCGCATGTCGTTGGCCGACCCGGAGACCGGACGTGAGGTCTATTCCCAGTCGTCCGACTTCAATGTCAGCCCCGACAGCACGGTCGTTGTCACGTTCAGCTATACTCCCGACGGTGCCAACAGTCTGTTAGTGTGCCGCATCACGGCTGCCGGCAAGACCTTCAGCGACGGCGAGCAGCACTATCTGCCCGTTCTTCCCGACGCTGAGCAGGTGACGGTGACGGTGCCGTTCACGCAGAATGAGCCGGGAGTGAAGTCTGTCGACATATCCAAGATGTTCCCCGCCAAGAGCCATGACGGCCGACTGACGGTTGAATATACCAACAATCCGGCGTGGATGATGGTTCAGGCGCTGCCTTCGATGGGCACGCCGCGTGACGACAACGCCGTCGATCAGGCCACGGCACTCTACGCCAACGCCATTGCCGGAAGCCTTGTGAGCGCCAATCCCGCGGTGAAGACCACCTTCGACCGTTGGCGTATGGAGCGCGGAGAGGAGACATCGCTCATGAGTAGCCTTGAGAAAGATGCTTCGCTGAAGGACATCGTGCTCGCCGAGACACCGTGGGTGGCCGACGCCGACCGTGAGACGGAGCAGAAGCAGCGGCTCGCCGACTTCTTCAACGAGTCGATGACGGCCAACCGCAGTGCCATGGCCGTTGACAAACTGTCCCGGCTTCAGCTGTCCGACGGCTCGTGGAGCTGGTGTCCGGGCATGGACGGAAGCATGTATATGACGGTGGAGATTGCCCAGATGCTCGTGCGTCTGAACGCAATGACAGGCACGCAGCAGGCCACGAAGAAGATGCTCTCGTCGGCCATCGGCTACATGGACAAGGAGATTGTGAAGGAAGTCGCGGAAATGAAGAAGGATGAACGCAGGGGTGTGAAGCCCTCGTTCCCCGGTGTTACGACGCTTCAGTATCTCTATCTCAGGGCCGTTGACGGCCGCAGCCGTTCGGCATCGGTTCAGTCGGCATTCAACTATCTCATCGCCCTGCTGAAGAAAGACATCGCTGGTCAGACCATGTACGAGAAGGCGCTGACTGCCATCATCCTCGCCAAGCACGGAGAGACGCAGAAGAGCCGCGAGTATGTCAGGAGCTTGAAGGAATATACCGTCTATACCGAGGAGATGGGACGCTACTATGATACCCACCGTGCGTCCTATTCATGGCGCGACTACCGCATTCCCACCGAGGTGGCGGCCATCGAGGCCATCGCCACCGTTACGCCCGAAGACCGTCAGACCGTCGACGAGATGCGCCGCTGGCTGCTCCAGCAGAAGCGCACTCAGGCATGGGATACGCCCGTCAACAGTGTCGATGCGGTCTATGCGTTCCTCTTCGGCAACATGAAAGAGTTGGCGGCACGGGAGCAGACCGTGCTCGCCATTGACGGAAAGAAGCTCGCCACGCCCGAGGCCACAGCCGGATTGGGATATGTGAAGACCGTTGTCGACGCCCCGAAGGGTAAGACGTTCACGGCCACGAAGACCTCCGAAGGCACGTCGTGGGGCGCTGTCTATGCCCAATTCATGCAAAAGACGGCAGACGTCAAGGCTTCCGGAAGCGGCATCAGCGTCAAGCGTGAAGTCATCGTGAAGTCCCGGAAGAACGCAAAGAAACTCTCCGTCGGCGACCGTATCGTCGTGCGCATCACGGTTGAGGCCAAGCGCGACCTCGATTTCGTACAGATAGCCGACCGCCGTGCTGCCTGCATGGAGCCCGTCGGACAACTTAGCGGCTATCACAACGGCATATATTGTTCACCGAAAGACAACGCGACATATTATTATATGGACCGTATGGCGAAAGGAAAGCATGTGATAGAGACAGAATATTACATCGATCGCGCCGGTACTTACGAGACAGGAACGTGCACGGCAGGCTGTGCATACGCTCCGGAATATCGTGCTACGGTCAAGTCGGAGACCATGACTGTGGAATAATTAAACGGCGGTAAGCCTGTAATGATACGACAATAACGACCCCAAAGAATATCCTATGAACAGAAAGACTATTATATCATCGCTACTTCTGCTGGCCGTCATGCCGGCCGCGGCGCAGCGTCTGGTGGTGACCAAAACCTCCGTTGATTGCGGAAAGGTCGCCTACGAGAAGCCCGTCACGGCCACATTCGAACTGCGTAACAAGGGTAGCCACCGCTTGCGGATTTCAGATGTGAAGGCCGATTGCGGCTGTACGTCGGTGGAATATCCGACCGGAGATATTGCCGGAGGCGACAAGTTCACTGTCAAACTGACCTATGACGCCCGCCAGCTGGGCCATTTTCACAAGAGTGTGAAGCTCACGAGCAACGGGACGAAGAAGCCGTTGTATCTCACCATGACCGGTGTGGTGATGGCAGATCTGAAGGATTACTCCGGTTCCTATCCTTTTGCAATAGGTGATTTGCTCACCGACCGCCGCGACATTGAGTTTGATGACGTCAACAAGGGCGACAATCCGGTGCAGGAGATATATCTCATGAACAGCGGAACGACCACCTTTACGCCCAACATGATGCATCTCCCTCCATATCTGACAGCTGTTGCGACGCCCGAGAGGCTTGCCCCAGGGCGTTCGGGCAAGATTGCCATCACGCTCAATTCCGACCGCTTGCGCGACTACGGATTGACGCAGACGTCGGTCTATCTGGCCCGCAACCTCGGCGAAAAAATCAGCAATGACAACGAAATCAGTGTCTCGGCCGTGCTCCTGCCCGGCTTCGAGGGTGTCACGGAGGCCACGCGCCAGTATGCCCCGCGTTTGGCTATGTCGGCCGACTCGCTCGACATCAGCTTTGACGGCAAGGCTAAGAAGAGCGCTGAGATAACGCTGACCAACAACGGACGCACCGACTTGAACATATCTTCGCTTCAGATGTTCACCGGTGGCCTGCGGGTGACGCTCGGCAAGCGGGAGCTGAAGCCCGGAGAGTCAACAAAGCTGAAGATAACGGCCATGCGTGACGAGCTGAAGAAGCAGCGCACACGCCCCCGTGTCCTCATGATAACAAACGACCCGGACAGGGCGAAGGTTGTGATAAAGATTAACCTCAAACCCACCCCAACCCTCCCAAAGGGAGGAAGCTGAGAATGTCTTTGAGTAAAGGGGGTGGTTTTTCGTTTTTTATAAATATTATGGAACATCCAGAAAACAACGAAGAATACAAAGGCTTGACCGTCAACGGCGGTGTCGAACAGCCTTCTATAATCAATCCGTATTTGAAGCGCGGCCGTTTCCGCCGTCGTGAGCTTACGGCGGCCGAGATGGTGGAGGGCATCGTCCGCGGTGACGTGACCGTGCTGAGTCAGGCCGTCACGCTCGTCGAGAGTGTAAATCCAGACCATCAGGCCAAGGCGCAGGAGGTCATAGAGAAGTGTCTACCGTACAGCGGACGGTCGGTTCGTGTCGGCATCAGCGGCGTGCCCGGTGCGGGCAAGTCCACCAGCATCGACGAGTTCGGCATCCACGTGCTCCGTGAACATGGCGGCAAGCTGGCCGTACTGGCTATCGACCCCAGTTCGGAGCGCTCGAAGGGCAGCATCCTCGGTGACAAGACGCGCATGGAGAAGCTTGCCCAGCATCCTGCGTCGTTCATCCGTCCCAGCCCGTCGGCCGGTTCGCTGGGCGGTGTGGCCCGCAAGACGCGCGAGACGATCATCCTCTGCGAGGCGGCCGGCTTCGACAAGATATTCGTCGAGACCGTCGGAGTGGGGCAGAGCGAGACCGCCTGTCACTCGATGGTCGACTTCTTCCTGCTCATCCAGCTTGCCGGCACTGGCGACGAGCTGCAGGGCATCAAGCGCGGCATCATGGAGATCAGCGACGGCATCGTCATCAACAAATGCGACGGCGAGAACGTCGACAAGTGTCATCTGGCGGCGACGTCGTTCCGCAACGCCCTCCATTTCTTCCCGCAGCCGGAGAGCGGATGGACGCCGCAGGTGCTCTGTTACAGCGGCTTCTACGGCACGGGCATCCGCGAGATATGGGACATGGTCTATCAGTATATCGACTTCGTCAAGGCCAACGGCTATTTCGCTTACCGCCGCAACGAGCAGAGCAAATACTGGATGTATGAGACCATCAACGAGCAGCTGCGAAACCACTTCTACCACAATCCCGACATTCAGGCCCGCCTTTCCGACGCCGAGCGTATGGTGCTGGGTGGTGAGAAGACCAGCTTCATAGCGGCCAAGGAGTTGTTGGAGAGGTATTTTGAGTAAGGGGACTATAAGGTCCTTAAGGTCTTTAAAGTCTTTAAAGTCTTTAAGGACCTTATAGTCCATTCACAACAATCACAAATGCTACAGATAGAGATTGATAGCGGCAGTGGTTTCTGCTTCGGAGTGACCACGGCCATACGTAAGGCAGAGGAGGAACTGGCCGAGGGCAAGACGCTGTATTGCCTCGGCGATATAGTGCATAACGGCATGGAGTGTGAGCGTCTGCGCCGCATGGGGCTCATAACCATCAATCACGACGAACTCCGGCGCCTGCATGACGTCAAGGTCCTGTTGCGTGCCCACGGCGAACCGCCGGAGACATACGAACTGGCCCGCAGGAACAACATCGATATAATAGACGCCACCTGCCCCGTTGTGCTCCAGCTCCAGCGGAGGATAAAGAAACAGTATGAGGAGAGTTCGCGTGAGGAGGAACTTTGTGGAGTGAGGAGTGAGGAGGAACTTCGAGGAGTGAGGAGTGAGGAGCGAGGAGTGAGAAATGCTTCAAGCATAGAGGACATATCTCCCTCCTCCCTCCTCCCTCCTCCCTCCTCGAAAACCCCGAAATCCCCCAATTCCCAAATCGTCATCTTCGGAAAGAAGGGTCATGCCGAGGTGCTTGGTCTTGTGGGGCAGACCGAGAGCCACGCCATCGTCATCGAGCAGCTGGAGGATGCGGCCAAGCTCGACTTCGGCCGTGACATCTACCTCTATTCCCAGACGACAAAGTCGCTTGACGAGTTCCATCGCATCATTGACTACATAAAGAGCCACATCTCGCCGTCGGCCACGTTCCGCAGTTTCGACACAATCTGCCGGCAGGTGGCCAACCGCATGCCCAACATCAGCACATTCGCCACCCGCCACGACCTCATCCTTTTCGTCTGCGGACGCAAGAGCAGCAACGGAAAGGTCTTGTTCAACGAGTGCCGCCGCGTCAATCCCAACAGCTATCTCATCGAAGGGCCGGAGGAGATACGCCCCGAATGGCTTGCCGATGTCGCGACGGTGGGCATCTGCGGAGCCACAAGCACACCGAAATGGCTCATGGAGCAATGCCGGGACGCAATAGAGCAGCGGACCAATATATGAGCCCCTCATTCATCTGGAGAAAAATCATTTTCTTCATCCTGCTGGTGAGAAATCAATTATTTATGTGTAATTTTGCATACGCAATGATAAGCGATGACAACCGCAATATAAAGCACAACAATTCGATTATGACACCTATAGAACAAAGAAACCTGCTGCTGGCACAGCGGATGATAAAGGCCCTGAACCGGAGGAACATGGACGCCTACTACTGTCCGACTTCAGCCGAGGCCATCGCCAAGGTTCAGGAACTGATAGCCGATGGCAGCACCGTGGCATGGGGCGGGTCGATGACTCTGCGCGACATGGGGCTGACGGCCGCGCTCCATGAACGCGGAACGCTCCGTCTGCTGGACCGCGACAAAGCCAAGGACAGGGCCGAAGCCGTGGAGATTTATCTCCAGGCGTTCCGGGCCGACTATTATCTGTCGAGTGCCAACGCCATCAGTGAGGACGGTGTGATTGTCAATATCGACGGCAATGGCAACCGCGTGGCTGCCATCACCTTCGGTCCGGAGCATGTGATTTTCGTCATCGGACTGAACAAGGTCGCCCAAACCGTTGACGCCGCACTGGCCCGAGCACGCTCTACGGCCGGACCTATAAACACGGCGCGGTTTGACATCAGCACCCCCTGCAAGGCGGACGGCGTCTGTCACAACTGCAATTCGCCGGAGTCAATCTGCAACCACATACATTTCCTGCGTAACTCCCCGCGACGCCGTCACACGGTCGTGCTGGTCGGGGAGAGCTGGGGGTATTGATTGAGTGAGGACTTTAAAGTCCTTAAGGTCCTTAAAGTCCTTAAGGTCCTTAAAGTCCTTAAAGACTTTATAGGAAACCAATGATTGTTTGCATAGCAGAGAAACCAAGCGTGGCGCGTGACATCGCCCGTATCATCGGCGCCACGGCGTCGAAAGACGGATATATGGAAGGTAACGGCTATCAGGTGACGTGGACCTTCGGTCATCTGTGTACGCTGAAGGAACCCAACGACTATACGGATGCGTGGAAGCGGTGGACGTTGAGCGCGCTGCCCATGATACCCCAGCGCTTCGGAATAAAACTCATCGAAGACCAGGGCATCAAACGCCAGTTCGCCGTCATCGAACGCCTCATGCAGGCCGCCGACGGTATAATAAACTGCGGTGACGCCGGTCAGGAAGGTGAGCTCATCCAGCGATGGGTCATGCAGAAGGCCGGAGCGAAATGTCCCGTGCAGCGTCTGTGGATTTCGTCGATGACGGACGAGGCCATACGCGAGGGATTCAATCAGCTCAAAGACCAGAAGGAATATCAGCCGCTCTATCTCGCAGGATTGAGCCGGGCCATCGGCGACTGGCTGCTGGGAATGAACGCGACGCGGCTCTACACGCTGAAATACGGTCAGAACCGTCAGGTGCTCAGCATCGGACGTGTCCAGACGCCCACGCTCGCGCTGATTGTCAACCGTCAGAAGGAGATTGAGAACTTCAAGCCTGAACCCTACTGGATTCTGTCGACGGTCTATCGCGACACGACGTTCACGGCCACCAAGGGCAAGTTCCAGTCGAAGGAGGAGGGCGAGCAGTCGTTTGCCACCATCGCCGACAAGCCGTTCACCGTGACCGACGTCCAGAAGAAGAACGGAACCGAGGCCCCGCCCCATCTCTACGACCTGACCTCGCTGCAGGTGGACTGCAACAGGAAGTTCTCGATGAGCGCCGAGATGACGCTCAACACGATTCAGAGTCTCTACGAGAAGAAGCTGACGACATATCCGCGTGTGGACACGCAGTTCTTGAGCGACGACATATACCCGAAGTGCGACGCCACGTTGCGCGGACTGCGCGGCTACGAACAGCTGACCCAGCCGCTCGTCGGAACAAAGCTGAAGAAATCGAAGAAGGTCTTCGACTCGTCGAAAGTGACTGACCACCATGCCATCATACCGACCGGCGTGTCGGCCGTGAACCTCACCGACATGGAACGCCATGTCTACGATTTGGTCACGCGGCGCTTCATCAGCGTGTTCTATCCTGACTGCAAGTTCGCCACGACGACCGTCCTGGGAAAAGTGGAGGACATTGAGTTCAAGGTGACGGGAAAGACCATACTCGACGCCGGATGGCGCACGATCTACGCCAAGGACGTCAAGAGCCAGGCCGAAGAGGAAGAAACGAAGAAAGACGACGAGGAACGGACGCTGCCGCCGTTCGCCAAGGGCGAGAGCGGCCCGCACGCGCCCTGTCTGACGGAGAAATGGACAACACCGCCGAAGTTCTACACCGAGGCGCTGCTGCTGCGGGCAATGGAGACGGCGGGAAAGTTCGTCGAGGACGAAGAGCTGCGTGCCGCACTCAAAGAGAACGGCATCGGACGCCCGTCGTCACGTGCCAGCATCATCGAGACGCTCTTCAAGCGCCACTATATCAAGCGCGAACGGAAGAACCTCATCGCCACTCCGACGGGCATCGAGCTCATCGACATCATACGTGAGGACTTGCTGAAGAGCTGCGAACTGACGGGTATATGGGAGAAGAAGCTGCGCGACATCGAACGCGGCAAGTATGACCCGGCTATGTTCGTGGAGGAACTGAAACATCAGGTCACCGCCATCGTGTCCGATGTGATGGGCGACAGCACTGCCCGCCGCATAACGATAACCACGGAGGAAGACCTGAAGAAGAAGATGGCGCCGAAAGCGAAAACCGCTGCGAAGCCCGCAACAAAGACCACGACTAAGTCTGCAAAGGCCAAAGTCGTCCAGAGTGCCCAAGACTCTCAGTCTTCCCTTTTCTCCAAGCCCTCCCAAGAAAGCCCCGTCACTCCCCCAACGACCTGCCCCGTCTGCGGCGCCCCTGTCATCAAAGGTAAGACGGCCTACGGATGTTCCCGCTGGAAAGAGGGTTGCACATGGCGGCTTTCGTTCTGAGACGACATACACATATTATAATATAACTGCGAAGAGCCCTGTTACCGATTG
>ERZ780208.362-NODE-362-length-49359-cov-6.919682_pt1 | contig 49359 bp, 42 predicted proteins | sample MGYA00511167_ERZ780208 | MGnify/ENA primary metagenome ERZ780208 (study PRJEB29588, sample SAMEA2159202) | human gut metagenome | biome: human gut; feature: human-associated habitat; material: faeces | place: Denmark | collected 2008/2010 ...
GAACGCTTGAACTGCTGGTTGAAGAAACGGCGGCAGAAGACGGTCAGCCAATGCTTGATTGTCTCGTCGTCATAGCGTCCAGCCTCGGGATGAGTGCCGTCAAAGGCGTGGCGGGCCATCATGAATATCTTGGCCGGACGGAAACCGAAACGCAGGATGTAGTAGAGGAAAAAGTCATGAAGCTCATACGGGCCGACAAGCTCCTCCGTCTTCTGACGGATATTGCCCTGCTCGTCGGCCGGAATAAGTTCCGGACTGATTGGTGTGTCGATGATGTCCAGCAGGGTGGCACGCGACTTTTCGTCGACACCGCTGGTCGCAACATAGCGGACGAGATAACGGATGAGGGTCTTGGGGACGCCTCCGTTGACGCCATACATGGACATGTGGTCACCGTTGTATGTCGCCCAGCCGAGAGCCAGCTCACTCAAATCACCCGTTCCGATGACCAGCGCTCCCAGCTCATTCGACAGGTCCATGAGTATCTGTGTGCGCTCGCGGGCCTGACTGTTCTCGTATGTCACGTCATGGACGGAAATGTCGTGGCCGATGTCCTCAAAGTGCTGCACGACGCTCTTCGAGATATTTATCTCACGGGAGGTGACACCGAGTGACGCCATCAGGCTGACGGCATTGTCATGGGTGCGGTCGGTCGTGCCGAAACCGGGCATGGTCACACCTACGATACCCCGGCGGTCCAGCTGCATACGGTCGAAAGCACGCACGCAGACCAGCAAAGCAAGCGTGGAATCGAGGCCGCCGCTGATTCCGATGACTACCCGCGTGCTGCCGGTATGGGTGAGACGCTTGATGAGGCCGGCGGTCTGGATGTTCAGTATCTCCTCGCAACTGTCCTTCATGTCGGCGGCAGAGGGAATGAACGGCCACGGCGAAATTGGACGTGTCAGCCGGAAGTCCCGCAGTTCCACCGGGCAGGTGTCTATCTGACGGGCGACGGCATGGCGCTGGGCGTTGATATAGGTCGTATTTGTGCGCCGTTCGGCACGCAGCCGCTCGACGTCTATCTGACAGATCTGCATCTGAGACGTCAACGAGAAACGTTCGCCCTCACAAAGCAGACGTCCGTTCTCAAATATCATGGCATTGCCCCCGTAGACAACATCCTGAGTACTCTCACCGAATCCGCTTCCGGCATAGACATAACCGCTCATCGTCCGGGCGCTCTGCTGGGCAAGGAGGGAACGGAGGTAGGCATGCTTGCCAATCAGTTCGTTGCTCGCGGAAAGGTTGAAGATTATGTCGGCACCGGCCAGCGCGAGGTTATTGCTCGGCGGTATCGGAGCCCACACATCCTCACAAATCTCCACTCCGAACTTGACACCGTCCATCGTTGAGAATATCTTCGGCTCGGCAGAGACTGTCACAGGACTGCCGGCAAGATAGATTTCCGTGGGACGCAAGTCCTGAGCGGAAGCGAACCAGCGCTTCTCGTAGAACTCGTTGTAATTGGGAAGATAGGTCTTAGGAATGATGCCGAGCACAGTTCCGTGCTGGATGACGGCAGCGCAGTTGAGCAATATGCCGTTGACTGACACGGGCAGACCGACAATGGATATGATGTCAAGCATGCGGGTGAAGTCCAACAGCTGGAGCAAGGCTTCCTCTGCCTTGTCCAGCAGAAGCTGCTCGCGGAACAGGTCCTGACAGGAATAGCCCGTTATGGAAAGTTCCGGAAAACAGATTATCTCTACGCCACGCCCCTCGGCCTGAGCTATCTGGTTTTCTATCTCACGAAGATTGTAGTCTGTGTCGGCGACCTTGACAGCCGGGACGGTGGCTGCGACCGATATAAAACCGTATTTCATAAGCTATGATTTACTTTATTGTGACCTGTGTGGCTCCATAACCGTACTCCTGAAAGGAAGCATCCTGATAGGTGTAGCGCTTATAGCGGTAGCGCAACTCATTGATGATGGCGGCGCGGAGCACACCCTCGCCTTTTCCGTGGATGAAGACGACCTTGCGGCCTTTCTCCTTCTCATGCTCCTTGAGGGTCTTGCGGAATGTCTCCATCTGATAGTTGAGAATGTCGGCAGACGACATGCCCGTCATGCTGTCCAGCAGTTCGACAGCATGGAGGTCGACAACAACAGGAGCGTTCTTGTCAACGGTCTTTGCCGGAGCATTATGGTCTGCGGCAGGACGGCTGTCAGCACTGATCTTTCCAAGCATCTCCTTCTTGAGCTTGTCGGGGTCTACCACAAGCGGACGGACGGCACGGTCCTTCTCCACAATGGGATAGATGAGTGCGGGCTGCTCGAAAAAGTCGTTTTCGCGGAAGGTGTGGAGCTTGTAGAACTTGACCGTGTCAATGCGCATCTGGACGTCAACCGCAGGTTTGAGCAGGAAAGGACGCTCACGCTTGTAGGCCATGACCTGAAGGCAGACGCGCTCCATCGAATTGAGCTGGTCACGCCCGAACTCCTCGATGAAGAGTTTTGTGTTCGGTTCAACCTCGCCAGTTGAGCGCAGTTGCCAGCTCGCACCCTCTGCCACCATATAGCAGTAGCGCATATAGTAGTTGCTGTCGTTGACGAAATATGTCTCAAAGCGGGTTGAGGTGATTTCCTTCAGGTCCATCGGGACAAAAGCCAGATAAGCGCTCAACGAATCGCCGCCGCGGCGCTCCTCGACGGGAGCCTTGAACGTTACAGGACGGTCGGCCGGATCGTAATCCTCATCCTCGTCGACAGGTTTGGCCGCAGCTGCCTTCTTGTTCTCTATGATACGTGAGGTGCTGTAGTCGTCATCATTGGTCACAACGACGTCGCTGACCGGCGTCGGTATCTGGAAGCCGTCTGCATCTTCGACGAGGACAATGTCCTTGCCCTGAAATCCGGCAACGACTCCGCCGCCGGTCTCACTCAAAAAGCGAACTTTATCTCCTATTTTCATAAATCAAGGTATTAATAATGAACTGTCGCCATAGCTGAGAAATCTGAAATCGTGAGCTAAGGCATAATCGTATATGCGGCGCCAGTCACCACGGACAAAGGCACTGACCAGCAGAAGCAGCGTGCTCTGCGGCTGGTGGAAATTGGTGACCAGCATTTTTACTATCTTATACTGATAGCCTGGAGCTATCATGATCTGTGTGCTGGAATGGAGCGTGTTCACGCCGTTGCGGTCGAGGAAAGCTACGATAGCCCGCAACGCCTCTACGGGGCTGATTGACGCCTCTGCTTCGTATGGCTCCCACTGGGAAACATGCAGCTGGTCTTCCGTCAAGTCAGGATTATTGTGAAGACGGAGTCCCATATAATAAAGACTCTCCAGCGTACGGACACTCGTCGTTCCGACGGCAATGGCACAGGCGTCGTGACGGATGAGGCGTTCGAGGGTGGAACGGTGGACGCTGATATACTCCGTATGCATCTCGTGGTCAACGATGGCGTCACACTTGACCGGCTTGAACGTTCCCGCACCAACATGGAGGGTTATCTCGTCACGCTCTATGCCGGCCGCGTCAAGTGAAGACAGGACGCTGTCCGTGAAATGGAGGCCGGCTGTGGGGGCGGCAACACTGCCCTTTATCTTTGAATATACGGTCTGGTATGTCTGTTTGTCGCTCTCCTGCGTCTCACGGTTGAGATACGGCGGTATTGGAAGTTCACCGACGGCATCGAGAATCTCGGCAAAAGAGACATCGGGATTGTCCCAGCAGAATTCTATCCGGTGGCTGGTCTTTTCCTCACTGATGCGGGTGGCGGTAAGGGTCAGCTGGCGGCCCTTGACATCAAAGGTGCGCGAAAGAAGTCCTTCCTTCCATTTCTTCAGATTGCCGACGAGGCAGAGCCAAGAGCACTGTCCGGTGGTCTGGAACATCTGCTCATAATCCGCCGGAGCAACCGGTTCGAGCAGGAATATCTCTATCAGCGCTCCCGTGGTCTTGCGGAAGTGCATGCGGGCCTGAATAACCCGGGTATTGTTGAATATCATCAACGCTCCGGAAGGAAGATGGCCGGGAAGATTATAGAAAACATCTTCTTCAATCTCGCCATGGCGGTAGATGAGAAGTTTTGAATGGTCACGCGTCCCGATTGGGAATTTAGCTATGCGCTCATCGGGCAAGGCATAGTTGTAGTCACTTATATGTATCCGTTTGGTTTCCATCATTCGTTATAAACTTACGCCAGCATGAGACAGGCGCGGATAAGTGCATAGATAAATGTGAAGAACAGGACACTTATCACCACATCAATATCCGTAAGCTGATATCCTGTGGATGTGTACTGCGAGGATATGAACCGCATACCTGTAGCCATACGGGCATTTATTCTGTAATATATGTAATAGACGATAAGTCCCATCAGTCCGCCCCAGACGAGGCCGCAAAGGATGTCTCCCGGATAGTGGACACCGAGATACATACGTGTCCAGCAGTTGATCAATGACCATAAGATAAGGAGTGAAGACACAATGCCGTTGCGTATGAGGAGACTGAAAAAGACGGCTATACTGAAAGTATTGGCGGCATGGGCGGAAAAGAAACCGTAGCGACCGCCACGATAACCGTCAACGATGTCGACAAGCTGGCCAATCTGGAAATCGTGCGTGGGACGGAGACGGGCCACGGTGGGCTTTACAAAGGAATCATCTATCGTTCCGGCAAGCACGACGCAAAGCGCAGCACTGGCGACAACCAGCAGTATCTGCTTCATGTTCTCATTGTTCTTCAGGACAAGATAGAACAGGGATATGTAAAGCGGTATCCACGTGGTGGCCGTCGTAAGAACCGAAGCAAGCCCGTCCACAAACAATGAGTCACTGCCGTTGACGGCTAGAAGCAACTGTTTGTCTAATTGTATCAATGATTCCAAATCCATCTTATATAGTCTCTAAATCATTCTTATATAATCTCCAAATCCATCTTATATAACTTCTATCTGGGATGTTTCGACCCAGCCCTCCTTTCCGTCAGCAAGGCGTATCTCCGTCCAGCCGCTGAGGGAGGCGTCGGTTATCTCCACTTTCGTTCCCTCGTGAAGGATGAAAAGGTCGGTACCGTTCTTTGCCGGGGTGCTCTTGACCTGCACGGCGGGTGACATTATGATGGCACCGGTACGCTCGGAAAGGACTTTCTTCTGCTGGTAAGCGAAGATATTGGAGACGAGGAAAATCAAGAGGAAGGCCATGCCACTGAAGAATCCTACCTTACGAAGCACTATGCGGGAGGCAAATAGATAAAGCAGGGAGAAAACTATGACAAGGCAAAGGGCAACAAGAGCCATGCGCGCCCAGCCGTCCACGCTCATCGTATTGACGAGAGAACGGTACCATGTGGTGAAAAACATCTCCGTCTCCGGGACTATCTTGTCTACAGTCTTGCTTCTGGCCATCTGCAGATTGAAGCGGATGTCCTTGTCTCCGGGGGAAAGGAGCAACGCACGTTCGTAGTTGAGCACGGCACGTGTGATATTGTCGGCGCGATAGTAGGCGTTGCCGAGGTTATAATAAATGTCGGCACTCACTCCTTCTTTCAACAATGCTTCATAGTCATTTATGGCCTGCGTATAGTTCTGGTTGACGTACGCGCTATCTGCTTCCGCCTTTGTCACACCGTAGGCAGACAGGGAAAGCGACGACATGAGCATAATCAGCAGAACCGTCACCGCATCACGCTTGGCCGGTTTCGTTTTCTTCTTCATCGCTTCTTCGATATTCATTATCGTTGTCATCGCTGACTCAAAGGTCTTGTCCATGTTTCCCTTGGCATCGCCAGGGGCGTAACGGGCAAACTCGCACTCGTCAAGGGTGGAAATGAACTGGCTGATGGTGGCTTCGTCGACATTGCGTTCAACCAAACACTGGCTGATATTGTCACGCGAGATATGCTCGACGGGCATGTTGAGCTTGTCACCGATATATCCCCACAGGGCACGAAGAACTTCATCATAAAAATCGTTTCCGCGTCCGGCATCCAACAAAGCCTTCGCTTTCTTCAGCCTCTTGGACGCCATCTTATTGGCTTTCTTGCCGCGCATCTTCCCGACATTGGCATTGTCAATTGCCCGCTGACGGAATATGACAAACAGGGAAACGAAGATAATGACAAGGAGAGAAAACGAAATCCAATACGCCGTTGACGCAAAGAAGAAGTCGTCTACGTCATGAATATCGGCATCACCGGTCTTGATATGACGTATATCCTTGTTGAGCATGGTCAAATCTTCCTTGCCCGTATAGCTCGTCACGCTGCCATTACCGGTTCCCTTGGCTACATTGAGCGTGAAAAGCTCCGACTTGACGGTCTTATAACTGTTGCTTCCGGTATCGAAATATGTAAATTCAACCGCCGGAATCTCATACTTTCCGGGGTTACGTGGAATTGCGAGGAAGTCATAAACCATGCTTCCCTCAACGCCGTTAGTCGTCAACTTTGTCTTGTCGGTGACCTTGGCGTCATACTTGTCGAAATCCTTTGGGAAATTGACAACCGGTGTTTTCACCAGCTTCAGATTTCCGACACCGCTCACCGTTACACGCAGGGTTACCGGGTCATTGGCCTTTACATCCTGTTTATTGAGCTGCGCGGAGATATTGAAGTGTCCCACTCCGCCCGAGAAATCAGCCGGACGGGTCGGCAACGGCTCTACATCTATGGTCAGACCGGGAGCCTTTATCTTCTGCTTGACCTCGACATATCCCGAACCACCATTAAAGAATGCCTCAAACGGGTCGATATTGCGGTCCTGCTGTACGACAACACCATCGAAGATGATGCTCGGAATCTCCATCTTTCCGGCTTTCTGGGGGAACATGACATACTGGCGGATGGTCACCGTCTGATACTGACGGCCATTGACCATCTCCACTTTAAGGCTCTTCTGCTGCGGCAGTTTGACCTCCTGAGTATAAAAGCCCTTCAAGTCAGGCATCTTACCGTCAAGCTGTGACAATCCGACGAGCGTATAGACCTTATATGTCAGCAATATCGGTTCTTGCTCATGAACGCGCTTCTTGCTGGCACTTACCTTTATAAAAAGGTCCGAACCTGAGATGCGCGAACCGGCCTCACGTATCTGCTGACGGCCTCTGCGCTGCGGTTGTGCCTGCGAACTGCCACCGCCAGCACTCCCGCTCACCGTAATACGGAGCTTGTTTGAAGTCAGCTTCTTGCCGTCCGCCGATATGCTTGCGGCGGGAATATCATACTTTCCTGCCTTATTTGCACATAATATATATGTATAGGTAATGGACGATGTTGAGCTCGTATGGCCGTTCACCATCTGAAAGCTGGATTGCCGCGACGTGCTCGGCCCCATCAGAACCTCAAGGGCGTCAGGGATATTTCCGATATGGAAACCGCTTGCATCCTGAGTATTTATCGTATAAGTAAGACGAAACTGCTCACCGACAGCAACCTGCGACGGAGCTTCCGCCACAAACTTCTGAGCCAATGAGACAAGCGTCACTGCGCATAATACAAATATTATATATACTCTCTTCATATCACCAATTTTTCTGTAACCTACGCTTGCCCGGTTGCGGCGGAATCTCCTTCATGCGGCGCTGGGTGTCTTTCTCCTGCTGCATGGCAGCATTGAGCAACTGTTCTGCATTCTCCTTGCTCATCTTGTCCTTGTCCTCCGGCTTAGGCTGCTTAGGTTCCTGCTTCTGTTTGTCCTTGTTTTGGTCTTGCTTATTTTTGTCCTTATTCTGGTCCTGCTTATCCTTGTCTTTGTCTTTATCCTTGTTGTCTTTGTTGTCCTTATTCTGCTGGTCTTGCTTCTGTTTCTGACGCTTGCACACAGCAAGATTATATCTCGTCTCATTATCGTCAGGATTGAGACGCAGAGACTCCTCGTATGCTGTTATAGCTTCCTGATAAAGTCGCGCTTTCTGACAGACAACACCCATATTGTGGTATGCCTTCGACTTGCGCAAAGGACTTGTTTCGAGTTTCGCAGCCGTTTCAAACTGCGCAACAGCGGCAGAATCTTTGCCCTGAGCAAGAAGTGCGTTACCAAGATTGTAGATTGCCTGTGGGTTCTTCGAATTCTTGTCCAAAGCCTTCCTATATTCAACCTCCGCCTCGGCATACTTGCCGGAATTAAACTGTTTGTTTCCGGAACGTATATGCTGACGATCCGTCTGGGCACCGGCTGCTGCAGAAAGCATCAGACCGAATACCAACAGCATCGTCTTCCGGCCGCCGCCGAACAACGTGATGTTCTTCAGCAGCGGATTCTTGCGTTCAAGCACGCAGATTTCCAAAATCAACAATAAGAGGATTATGATACCGAAAGCCTGAAACTGTTCGTCATAATCACTGTATATATTGCTTTCAATCTCTTTTTTCGAGAGCTTGTCCAATTCCGCACGAAGCTGCTTTTGGGCGTTGCTGTTGTTGTCCACATGTATGTAAGCGCCACCACCGGCAGCCGCAATCTCACGGCACATATCCTCATTGAGCACCGAGACAACGGTATTTCCGGTGTTATCCGTCATATAATCGTTGCGTCCCGGAACAGGGATTGGAGCGCCTTTTGTCGATCCGACACCGAGAACAAACACGTTCATGCCCTTCTTCTTTGCTGCGGCGGCGGCCTCAACGGCTCCGCCCTCGTGGTTCTCACCATCAGTAATGATGATAATGGCCTTCCCCACTCCATCCTGCTGAGTGAAACTGTTGGCCGCCATGTTTATTGCCGCAGCGACATCAGTGCCCTGCACATCCATCATCGACGGGTCTATATTGCCGAGGAACATCTTTGCCGAGACATAATCGCTCGTTATCGGGAGCTGTACAAAGGCATCACCGGCAAAGACAATCAGTCCTATCTTATCGTCAGTGAAGTTGTCCACAAGATTCTCGACCATCATCTTGCTTCTGTCCAGACGGCTCGGCTCGACATCTTCCGCCCTCATGGAGTTACTGATGTCCACCGCGATGATAGTCTCAATGCCCACACGCTTCTCGTTCGTTATCTTCGTTCCCATCTGCGGACGGGCCGACATGACGATAAGCAGCGCCAACGCAATCTCCAATATCCAGAACTTTGCCTGCGGCCGCCAACGGGAGACATCAGGCATGAGGCTCTTCACAAGCTCCGGGTCACCGAATTTAAGCAGTCGCCTCCTCTGACTACGCATCATGAGAAAGTATATCAGTGCCAATACGGGTATCAGCACCAACAGATATAAGTATTTTGGATCTTCAAATCTGAACATGATTACTTCTTATGGTAATTTCCTGAATATGGTTATTCGCAGCAGGACTTCAATCAGCAGAACGATGAACGCGGCCAGTGCGAACGGCTGGAACATATCATACTTCTTACTGAATTTCTTGCTGTTAATCTTTGACTTCTCCAGTTTGTCTATCTCCTTATAGATATTCTTCAGTTCCGAATTGTTCGTCGCACGGTAGGACGTACCGTCCGTTGCGGCTGCAATCTCCTCCAAAGTCTTCGTATCAACCTCCACAGGCATATTGACATACTGAACGACACCGCCCACCTGCATCGGATAAGGAGCTGACTTGTCCGTACCGACGGCAACCGTATAGACACGGATACCAAGGCTCTTGGCTATTTCCGCCGAGGTCATTGGTGACAGGTCGCCCATGTTGTTGCTTCCGTCCGTGAGGAGAATGACGACCTTGCTCTTCGCCTTCGAATCCTTCAGACGGCTCACAGCGTTGGCAAGTCCCATACCTATTGCCGTTCCGTCCTGAATCAGTCCGCGCGCAGCGATGTCCGTACGGACATTCTGCAGCAGATTGAGCAGGGAAGCATGGTCAACGGTCATCGGACATTGAGTGAATGCCTCGCCGGCAAATATCGTCAGTCCGATATTGTCATTCGGTCTTCCGGCGATAAATTCCGATGCGACCTGCTTTGCCGCCTCTATTCTGTTCGGCTTCAGGTCTTCCGCCAGCATACTGGTGGAGACGTCCATCGCCAGCATGATGTCAATACCTTCAACCCACTTGTTCTTCCATGAATTCTGTGTCTGCGGGCGTGCCATGGCTATCACGATGAGCGTGAAAGCGATAACGCGCAACACCATCTGCACAGGCATCAGCATCACCTTCCAGCTTCTTGACGCATAGCGGTAGGCGAACGTGTCGCTCATACGCATGGTAGGCTCGCTCTTCTTCCTATACATGACATACCACAACAGATATGGTATGATGAGCAGAAGCAGAAACAGATATCCTTTATTAGCAAATTCCATATTCGCTTTATTCTCTTTTACGTTTAAATAGTGTCATCCGACAGGAAGCACGGTCTTGACCGCTTATGCCTGTCATCAGCTCAACAGCAGTACAATGTTGTAGACTACATAGACAAATATCGCCAGACCGGCAACCGTTATAACGGTCAGCACAATCTTCAGTCCGCGACGCATCTTCACCGTCTGCTTCTCGCCTTCCGAGAGCTGCGGCTTCACGACGTCTTCAGTCGGGACATTCTCTATCTTCGTCGAATTGATGAACTCAATGGCGTTGACGAGGTTCATGTCGTTCTCATTAATGAGCGTCGAATACTTGGCAAACTTGACGAGGTCCGCCGTCTGGAACAGCGTGCGCAGCTCGTCGAGAGCCTTAGCATCCTGTGAAGCCATGAGGCGGTCAATGATTTCGCTGCTGGTCATCTCCATAGCATTGAAACCATACCGTTCCTGAATATACTTGCGCAGCGTTTCGGTCAGACGTGTGTAATACTCCTTCTGATTCTCCGACGTAACCATCTTTCCGGCCTTTATCTCCTCGATGGACTTCATGGCCTTCTGATGGGGCAGCAGTTTCTTCACGACCTTGATACTGATTTTTATCGGCTTCTTGTCGCGCAGACAGAGATAGAAGTAATAACCCGCAGCGATTAGCAGAAGAAGAACGAAACTCAGCCAGAATATCGGTTCCCATTCGCTCCACTGGAACGGATTGTCCTGTACGCCTTTCGGTCCGAAATAGAAGTCGACGTTCGTCGAGTCAATTTCGATACCGACAACTTTCAGCGCAAGGCTCTTGCTCTTATATTCCTTGCCGTTCACCTTGACAGCAAACGGCGGAAGATAATACAGCTGCTCGTCAAACGACGTCAGCCTGTAGACCCTCCGCGAACAGGTCATGTTCCCGTCCATCTCTTCCGACGGGATATCCGTCATGGCCAGCACCTCCACTCCCGGAGTAATCATCTGCCGCGGCTCGAATCTCGGGAACGTGACATTGGCACCGGCGTCCGCCACAACCGAGACTGTGACATTCACCTGCTGGCCGATGAATATGGCCATAGAGTCAATCCGCGCCTCAACCGAAACCTTGGCCGCGGCCTGCAGTGCTACGGCCAACGATATGATAAAGAACAGTATCTTCCTCATTCTCTAACTTCTCTGTTTGAACAATCCGAGCAGCGACTTCACATAATCCTCGTCCGTCGCGATGCTCACATTATCCACATTGCTCTTGTTAAACGTCTCATGCAATTCCGCCTGACGGCCTGTCCAATAGAGCCTGTGGGCCTGCCGCAGTTTCTTGCTGCTGGTGTCGATATACATCTCCGCACCTGTCTCGGCGTCCACGACCCTCATCAGCCCCACGTCCGGAAGTTCCTTTGCCCTCCGGTCGTAAACCTGAATGGCCACGACGTCGTGCTTGCGGTTGCATATAGTCAGTGCCTGTGAGAAATCATTTCGCACATAGAAGTCGCTCAGCACAAAGACCGTAGCCCTGCGCTTTATCACGTGGGAAAGAAATTCCAGCGGCACCGCCATATCCGTTCCCTTGCTTTCGGGATGGAAATCGAGCATCTCGCGTATTATATATAATATGTGCTTGCGACCTTTCTTCGGTGGAATATATTTCTCTATCTTGTCCGTAAAGAAGATTACGCCGATCTTGTCGTTGTTCTGAATGGCACTGAACGCGAGCGTCGCCGCTATCTCCGTGACCATATCCGACTTCATCTGACGCTGGGTTCCGAAATCAAGCGAGCCGCTGACGTCAATCAGCAGCATCACGGTCAGCTCGCGCTCCTCCTCAAAGACCTTGACATAGGGCCGGTGAAAACGCGCCGTGACATTCCAGTCGATGTCACGCACATCGTCACCGAACTGATATTCGCGCACCTCACTGAACGCCATACCCCTACCCTTGAAAGCCGAATGATACTGGCCGGCAAAGATATTGGCACTCAGCCGCCGGGTCTTTATCTCGACAGTCCGTACCTTCTTTATGATTTCCTGAGCATCCATCAGGGCACTTCAACCTTATTGATTATCTTGCTTACGATTTCTTCGCTTGTTATGTTGCTTGCCTCAGCCTCGTATGTCATGCCGATACGGTGGCGGAGCACATCATGAGCCACGGCGCGCACGTCTTCCGGAACAACATATCCGCGGCGCTTTATGAAAGCGTATGCACGTGAAGCCTTGGCCAGATTGATGCTCGCACGCGGGCTGCCGCCGAAAGAGATATAGTTCTTCATGTCCTTCAGGCCATAGCGGTCGGGATAGCGTGTGGCGAAGACGATGTCAGCGATATACTGCTCTATCTTCTCGTCGATATAGACCTCGCGTACAACCGAACGTGCCTTGAGGATTTCTTCCGACGTCGTTACGGGGCGCACTTCCGGCGCGCTGCCGCCGAGATTGCCGCGGATGATCAGCTTCTCCTCCTCCAGCGTGGGATAGTCGATGACAACCTTCAGCATGAAACGGTCTACCTGTGCCTCCGGCAGCGGATAGGTACCCTCCTGCTCTATCGGGTTCTGCGTGGCCATCACGAGGAACGGATTGGGGAGCTGGAACGTCTCACCGCCAATAGTCACCTGCTTCTCCTGCATGGCTTCCAGCAACGCGCTCTGTACCTTAGCCGGAGCGCGGTTGATTTCGTCCGCCAGCACGAAATTGGCGAACACGGGGCCTTTCTTCACCTGAAACTTCTCGTCTTTCTGAGAATATATCATTGTTCCGAGGACATCCGCCGGAAGCAAGTCAGGAGTGAACTGAACACGGCTGTAATTGGCGTCGACAAGCTGTGACAGCGTCTTTATCGCAAGTGTCTTTGCCAGTCCCGGCACACCTTCCAACAGGATGTGTCCGTCACTGAGCATACCTATAAGTAATGATTCAACCAAATGTTTCTGTCCGACAATAACCCGGTCCATTCCGGCTACGAGATTGGTCACGAACGAACTCTGCTGCTCTATCCGTATGTTAAGTTCCCGAATATCAATAGCTTCTGCCATAAAATGTTCTTTTATACGTTAATCATGTTTCAAATTAGGCGCAAAAATAGTCAATAAATAAGTGAAAGATGAAAATATCAATCTAAATAATATTAAAAAACGGGCACGATGCCCATATTTTAAGAAACTTTTGTGATTACGCCCAGCTATGACCACCATTCCACCACGACAAGTACGACGTAATATCGGTTGCACGCGCCAGTCCGACAATCGTTTCATACACGCAATCACGGCTATTCGGGCTTTTTCCCGAACAGCCGTGATTGCAAATCCGATAAAACATGGATTATCTTCCGGACGGACGTCATATCCGTGAACGGAAAGGTTACTTACGCCTTGCGGCCTTCTTCAGGACCAGCTTCGGAATTTTTATCTGTTGCCCTGCTTTCAGCTTCGCGCCACGTTCCAGTCCGTTGTAAACCTCAACATAGCATTCCATTCCTTCACCAAGCGTACGCTTGGAAATACGTTCAAGAGTTTCACCCTGTTTCACTGTCCTTACATCCAAAGTGCCGACGATGCGGTAAGCACCCGTGCGGACCCTGTTGTCCATCGATTCATATCTCTTATAGTCGACGGGAGCGTCCTCTGCCGGCGTCGCCTTTCCTGTCTTGTCCGCTGACTCTTTCCCAGCGCCAGAAGTGCCTTTACGCTCTGCTTCAGATGCGCTTTCCGCCTTTTCAGCATCAGCACGACGACCACCGGCCAACGTGTCACGACGGTTCGCGAGCGTATCAGGATTTGCAGCAGCATGTTTCTGCAACACGGCAGACTTTCCGGCTGGATTTTCGGCAGGAACAGCACGTTCAATTTCTTCCGCCGGCTTCTCCCGTGCGTCATCAGACAAAAGTTTATTGAAGAAATAACCGCCAAAGAACGCAGCTGGAATGAATATCAGGAATAAGGATATGAAGAACAGCCACATCCATTTACGGCTGACACCGGAAGCCGCTTCCGGCTCTTCAACCGGTTCCTCCGTCTTGGTCGTAACGCTTATTGCGGCGGAAGACTGTTCCACTGCGGCAGCCTCTACTACCTGCGGATTCGCGACAACAGCTGGTTCAACCGCTTCCTGTTCCGTGTCTTCAACAGGCTCAGCGACCTGCGGATTCGCAACAACGGCAGACTCCACATTTCCCTTAATATCATCATCTGGATATGCGCCGGACTTCGGTGACGGTTTCTCCGGAACACTTTCCGCCGCAACGACAGCCGGTTCCGTTTCCTGCGGAACGGCTTTCAGCCCGGCAGCGACGGCCTTGGGAGCATCGTCTACCGGGTTCTGCGCGGCGTCATCCGGCAAATCAGGCAAGGCTTCGAGGTCGGCAAGAGAATACGGTATTTCAAGCGGGACATACGCCTTTTCCTCGTCTGAAGCATCACTTCCGGAATTTTCCGTAGCGCCCATGCCATCAATAGCTTCCTTTATATCACCTATAGCGCTTTCCACCAGCAAGGAGCGTCCGTCCGCGAGGCGTGACTGCGACGATTCATGTCCTGCTCCGACTCCGCCAACGGTCCGTTCCACAACCTCATCAGCAGGTGCGGCCGCTACGGTTTCAACACCGGTTTTCACATTATCCACGCCGCCGTCACTCTCCCGCAGTCCGTCTTCCGCAACCGTTTCTGAGCCGGAAGCCATTTCGCCGCCGGTCATGTCATCAAACTCGACACCGTCGTTGAGCACGACGGTCTCAAACTGAGAGAACGGTTTGTTGACCAGTTCCTTCATCGTGGCATCAGGAGTGAACGTGACCTTTCCGTGACTTTCGATGACAACACGCTCGCCGGTGTTGACATTGACGCTCTCACGTGCCTCCACACCGATAATCTTGAACGTTCCGAGACCTTTTATCTTGACCACGCTGTCACGTTCAAGAGCACTCCGCACGATGCTGAATATGGAAGAGACAAAGTGTTCGGCGTCCTGTCTGTCGAGCCCGTTCTTCAAAATCAGCACCCGCGCCAGTTCATATATGGAAATTCTGTTCATTGGATTAAGGCTTGCCTGTTTTTATTCTTTCCTTCCATGCCACATTCGGCTTGAAGCCGAGCACGAGTTTCGGAGGCACCAGCATGCGTTGCTGCGTGGCCGGATTGACCATGATGCGCTCCATCTTCTTCTTTACCTCAAACGTTCCGAAGTTAGGTATGGCCACGGTATCGCCATCCTGAAATCCGTCACTCATCGCGTTTATCACGTTGGTGAGCATCCTCTGCGTGTCCGCCTGTCCGTAGCCGGTGCGCTGCGCCAGCTCGGCGACAAATTCCTTGTTGTTCATCCGCCCTGCCCTTTTTATTCAGTTATGGTTGTCCCGTAGAGGTCAAACTCCTCCGAATTCGTTATCTTAACATCATAGAACCGTCCGACCTGCAGACGCTTCTCGCCAGCCGGAATGAGCACCTCGGGGTCAACTTCGGGTGAGCTGAACTCCGTCCGGCCTATATAGTAGTCGCCCTCCTTGCGGTCGATGACGACCTTCATGGTCTGCCCCACTTTCTCCGCCTCAATCTCCGCGCTGATCTCCTGCTGCAGAGCCATCAGGCGGTCAAGCCGCGAGGCCTTGACGTCAGCCGGTATGTCGTCTTCATAGTTGATGGCCGAGAAGGTGTCGTCCTCCTCCGAATAGGAGAAAGCGCCCATGCGCTCAAAGCGCACCTTGCGGACAAACTCCAGCAGCTCTTCGAAATCTTCTTCCGTCTCACTGGGAAATCCCACCATGAGCGTCGTGCGCAAGTGTATTCCCGGAACCTCACGGCGCATACGTTCTATCAAGGCGTATGTATCGGCCTTGGTGACGTTGCGCTTCATCTTCGTCAGCATGTTGTCAGAGATATGCTGGAGGGCGATGTCCAGATACTTGCAGACATTCGGCTTCTCGCGTATGACGTCAAGCAGCTCCCATGGGAAATGGGCCGGATAGGCATAATGGAGCCTTATCCACTTCACTCCCGGTATGTCGGCCATGCGCTTCACCAGCTCGGCGACATGCTGACGGCCGTCGATGTCAACGCCATAGTAGGTCAGTTCCTGAGCTATCACCTGAAACTCCTTGGTGCCGTCGGCGACGAGCTGACGCACCTCGTCCAAAATCGCGTCCATCGGCCGGCTGACGTGGCCGCCGGTCATGATGGGTATGGCGCAGTAGGCGCAATGACGGTCACAGCCCTCGCTGATTTTGATGTAGGCATAATGACGCGGGGTCGTTATGCGGCGACGGCCATCACAGGAGGCCATGTCCGCGTGCCCCAGATCGGCAATCAGCTGACGGTAATCGAACTTTCCATAATACTTGTCGACCTGTGGAATCTCAGCTTCAAGTTCCTTCATATAACGCTGTGAGAGGCAACCCATTACGTAGAGACGCTTCAAGCGTCCCTCTTCCTTTGCCTGTGCAAACTCAAGAATGGTGTCAATGCTCTCCTGCTTGGCGTCTTCAATGAATCCGCAAGTGTTTATGACGGCAATCTCTCCCTGCGGGTTGCGGCTGTCATGAACGCAGTGGTATCCGCAATCTTCCAGCCGGCTCATGAGTTTCTCGCTGTCCACGAGATTCTTCGAGCAGCCCATGGTTATGATGTCTATCGTATTCTTCTTCACTTCTATTATTCTGTTTCCTGTTACCTATTGAGTCGGACTTCCATGATTATGTTCCCACCGTCCCACGGGCAACGCCCCATCACTATGGCACGGGCAGAAACGGCTACCGTCAGTTGTTCTTGTTGAACAACGAGTCGACGAACTGGCGCTTGTTGAACAGCTGGAGGTCTTCCATGCCCTCACCCAGTCCTATATATTTGACAGGCACTTTCAGCTGATCGCTGATTCCGATAACCACGCCGCCTTTTGCCGTTCCGTCAAGTTTGGTTATGGCCAACGACGTGATTTGTGTTACGGCTGCAAACTGCTTCGCTTGCTCAAAAGCGTTCTGCCCTGTACTTCCGTCAAGCACGAGCATAACCTCGTCGGGAGCTTCCGGCAATACCTTCTTCATGACGTCCTTAATCTTCTTCAATTCATTCATCAGTCCGACCTTGTTGTGCAAACGCCCGGCGGTGTCGATGATGACGACATCCGCTCCGTTGGCCTTTGCGCTGCTCAGCGTGTCAAATGCCACCGAGGCCGGGTCGCTGCCCATCTGCTGCTTTATGACCGGAACGCCGACACGCTCGCCCCAGATGCAGAGCTGCTCCACGGCTGCCGCGCGGAAAGTGTCGGCTGCGCCGAGATAGACTTTCTTTCCGGCTTTCTTAAACTGATAGGCCAGCTTTCCGATGGTGGTCGTCTTGCCCACTCCGTTGACACCGACAATCAGGATAACATAAGGCTTGTGGTCTGACGGCAAGTCCCAGTTGTCGTTGTCGTCGCCGTCGTTCTCCGCAAGCAGCGAGGCAATCTCGTCACAGAGAATACCATTCAGCTCTGACGTGCTCACATACTTGTCACGGGCCACGCGCTCCTCTATGCGCCTGATTATCTTCAGCGTCGTGTCCACACCGACATCGCTGGTGATGAGCACCTCCTCCAGATTATCGAGCACATCGTCGTCAACCTTCGACTTACCGGCCACGGCACGGGCCAACTTGTCAAACACGCTGACCTTGGTCTTCTCCAGACCCTTGTCGAGCGTTTCTTTCTTTTTCTTACTAAAAAAGCCGAAAATTCCCATATTGCAATATTTTATGTGCAAAAGTACAACAAAAACATGAGATTATCTCCGATGGAATAAAGAAAATGACTTTATTTCGGGAAAAGGCTATACATTCATTTGTTATCAAAGTCCTTACTACCTTTCTTACCTAAATCCTCAATGTTTTTAATCGACATCAGATAATCGTGTTCTACATCGCTGATGGTGCGTTGTTTATATTTGCGGTATTCTTTGGTAGCATGTTCCATTGCGTCCTCATGAGAAACACTTCCAGAACCTTGCAAGAGGTCTTCTCCCGACATGGTCAAAATCCTGTCCAAATAGGCAGCCCAGTCATTCATTGTCATCGGTTGCTCACGTTCCGCCTGTCGTTCCGCAAAATCCAAATATCCAGAAACCAACTGTCCCATAGCACGGAGTTCTTTTTCGTCCAGATAGTTCTTTGCTGTCTTTGCTTCCACAAGTGTAGGATGATTTCCCTTAAAGGTCAATAGTCCCATAAAATCTTTCTCGGCATCGGCTCGTTTAACGATAAGCTCTGCTGCTGTGTGTCCATGAATCGCATAATGTATCTTGTTCTGCACTTTCTTGAAAAACTCCTGTGACACAGATGCCCTTGGATCATAGTCAATGCTGGTGGCGTATATTTCAAGCACTTGACGATACATCACCTTTTCTGTGGCACGTATATCCCGGATTCTGTCCAGCAGTTCCTTCCAATAGCCACCACCGCCCAATTTCTTCAAACGTTCGTCATCAAGCGTAAAACCCTTTACCATATACTCCTTTAACCGCAGAGTTGCCCATTGGCGGAAACGTGTGGCAATGATAGAACGGACGCGATAACCGAGAGCTATTATCATGTCTAAATTGTAGAAAGTAGTCAAATAAGATTTCCCGTCTGCGGCAGTTGTTCGGAATTTCCGAACAACTGAATCTTCTTGCAATTCTCCTTCTTCAATAATATGTTTTATGTGCTCACTAACATTTGATTTACTGGTCTGATAGAGTTCACACATCTGAGCCTGAGTAAGCCACAACGTCTCATCTTCGAGCTTCACATCTATCTTTGTCTGCCCGTCACTGGCGGTGTATATGATTACTTTGTTCTCATTCATATTGTTTATTATTAAGCGTTCTGCCTATTGGTGATATCGTTATATACTGTTGTCTTTTACGGTTCAGCAATCTGCCAAAATCCTTGCTTTCTACCTCCTACACGTTTCAGCAATCCAAGTTCTTGAAGACGGGAAAGATTGTAGATAATTCCTCCCATTGTGGTATCCGGAATATTCTCACCCAGTTCTTTCCGTGTCGCATCAGGATGTTTGCGCAAATATATCATTGCTTCTTGTTGTTTGCTCAACTTCTTTTGTATGGTCTTTCGTATGGCCTCCGACACGTTTTGTATCATCGCCCTATCCGGATATTCAAACCTAAACGTCCATATTCCAGAAAAATGCTCACGGTAATGTCGCAACTCATTGTTTATGTCTTCAAGTTGTGTATAGAATTCATCCTTTTTAACCTCTTTCGCCTTAGTCAAATTCCTATTTGCCATATCATTAATTGCATTAAGCCTCAATTATTTATTATCCTACAAAGATAATGCTTTTTCTCCATTTACAAACAATTGCGCGATGTTATTTCTTCCTTGATTTAAGAAACGGCTGTTTATCAACAACCATATTATTGTTGACAGAACCGCAACGCGACAGACAATGTCATGGAAGTTCCGTTAATTTAACATCTGTATTTTTCTCTTAAATTCAGCAAACAAACGCTAATACTCATACTTCAGCACCACCACCGTCCGGCCGTTTCCGAGCAAAGAGGGCCTCCCGGGGTTGCAACAAGCACGCCGTTGGAAGATGGCGACGGCCCCGTTGCATTACAAGGAGGGCCTTGTCGCAAGGTCGGGAGGCCCTCCTTGCTCGCCAAAAAGAACGCCGTCATCCGCAGCCGCACGTAAGTGGCTGATTATCAACACTTCCTATTTTTCACGAAAAACGCGCTATTTTGCGCCGGAGCGCAGAAATCGGGGTTCAAGTGGCGTTTAACCATTGTTAAAGTAAACTTTATTCCGAAAGCAGGGTGGTGCGCATGAAATCGCGGACTAAATCCGGCTGGCGGACTAAAACAAAGATTATGTTCCGAAAGACGGATGATGAACCTGATTTGTGGCTTAAGTTTGCCCAAACAATTAGTTTATATTTTGAACACAGAGCCACGGAGACACAGAGGACAATATTACTCTGTGTCTCCGTGGCTCTGTGTTCAAAAAACTTATTATAAAGTAATTTATCAAATCCGCTGCAGCATGAGATCATCTTCCCGAACAGCCCAATAATTCCGCTACAGCATAGGGGATACAACATGAGGCTATCCAGACTTTCTTAAAGCATCCCCTTTGTGCTCGGCAGCTCATAGTGATATATGTCCCGACGCACGGCCATCTTCAGACTTCGGGCCAACGCCTTGAAGATTCCCTCGATTTTATGATGCTCATTGACGCCCTCGGCCTTGATGTTCAGGTTCATCCGTGCACTGTCGCTCAGGCTCTTGAAGAAATGGAGGAACATCTCAGTCGGCATGTCCCCCACCCGCTCACGGCGGAAGTCGGCATCCCAGACGAGCCACGGGCGGCCGCCGAAATCGAGAGCCACGGAACAGAGGCAGTCGTCCATCGGCAGACAGTAGCCATAGCGCTCGATGCCGCGTTTGTCGCCGAGCGCACGGAGCAGACACTCACCAAGGGCAATCGCCGTGTCCTCAATCGTGTGGTGTTCGTCGACATGGAGGTCGCCGCGCGTACGGACTGTCAGGTCTATCATGCCGTGACGCCCTATCTGTTCGAGCATGTGGTCGAAGAAGCCGAGTCCGGTGGAGATGTCGCAGCGGCCCGTACCGTCGAGGTTGACACTGACACGGATGTCGGTCTCGGCCGTGGTGCGCACGACCTCTGCCGTCCGTTCGCCGGCAAAGAGCAGTTCGGCAATCTTGTCCCACGTCATGCCGTCGCGCCCGAGGATGAGCGACTTGCAGCCGATGTTCTCCGCGAACAGGCGGTCAGTCTCACGGTCGCCGATGACGTAGCTTCCCGCGAGGTCATAGTCGGGGTTGGACATATATTTTTCGACAAGCCCCGTGGCCGGCTTACGCGTCGGCGCGTTGTCCTCGGGAAAGTGGCGGTCGATGAGAATCTCGTCGAACGTCACGCCCTCACTCTCAAACGTCTGAAGGATAAAGTTGTGGACAGGCCAGAATGTCTCTTCGGAGAAGGACGGCGTTCCCAGTCCGTCCTGATTGGACACCATGACGAGCTCGAAGTCAAGGCGGGAACGGATGAAGGCGAGATTTCGGAAGACGCCTTTGGTGAATTTCAGTTTGTCGAACGAGTCAATCTGCTCATCGGCCGGTTCCTCTATGAGTGTTCCGTCACGGTCTATGAATAGTATGCATTTCATACAGCGTCGTATATTTTAATTTTGAACAATTCATCTGCCAGAAGCCATGCTCACCTGTCTTTCTCCTTCCGCGAGTCATCCGACGCAGCAGCCGAAGCGACGGCGCTCACTCTCACAAACCGCTTGCGCTCCTCCTCACGGGTCTCTATTGAACCATAAAGATAATAGAGCGGATACATCTGTGAAAGACTGAGATAAGAGCCGAGGAAACCGGTCAGAACACCGGTCAGGGCAACGAGGATATTTATATTGTCGGGCAAAGCTAAGGCGTCACCCATCATCATTGCTCCAGACGTAGACTTATAGACAGCAAGAGCGAGAACATAGGATGGCAACATGATAACGCTGCCGATGACCATGGTTATCAAGAGCGTTATGGCCGACACACAGAAAATGCGCGGAAAATGACGCAAACCGACAGCGTATGCCGATGGAAAGATGCGGAAGAAATGGGTGTGGGGACGGAAGACATAACGAAAGGTGACAAAATAGAGCGGCATGGTCAACAGCAAAAGAATAAAGAACATGATAATGCCGGCACCGAGAATGGCCATCTGAAATCCAAAGCTAAGACGAAGAGACGCCATCATGACCCAAAAGCCGCAAAAGAAGAACAGGGCGAAGACCGCCAGGACTATCAACAGGCAGAAGACACTCGCCTTGATTGTGCGCCAGCCAGCATTGACCCGGAAGAAGAAACGGGCATTGCGCGGTAGGCGCATGGCGGCACGGACACGCGCTGCCGGCATCGGCATATAGAACATCGCAGCCATGAGAAGCGCCTCGAATACCTTCACCGTACCGAAACCGGACTCACGGTAGAGCAGTCCGCCGGCAGAAGGAGGTATGACGATGTGACGCCGGTGGTAGTCGAGAAGCATCATGCCGTAGGCGAAGAAGCAGAACGAGACCATGACGCCGACAAAAGCGAGCCCCAAAGCCAAGAAAGGACGGTCGTTGAAAGACTCAGAGAAAAGACCGTAAATACCGCCAATGAGGACGTAGACGATGACCCAAGGCCACGTCGCACGGAAGATGTTGCGGAAATTGTTGGAGAACAGTCCGTAGCCCGCGCTGATACACGCGCCGATGCTACGGCTCATGAATAATGTGTATTCGGATGTTTTATTTCCCATAATTTTGTTATTATTCCTTATTCGGTGTTGCAAAGGTATTGTTTTTTTCGTATCTTTGCGAAGTAATTAATACTTATTATGAAAATATTGAAGTGGGGATTTATCGGTTGCGGAGAAGTGACCGAGAAAAAAAGCGGGCCCGCTTTCAGTGAGATAGAAGGCTCGACGGTGATTGCGGTGATGAGCCGCAGCGCAGAAAAGGCACGCAGCTATGCCGAGCGTCACGACATCAAAAAATGGTACACCGACGCTCAGGAACTGATTGACGACCCGGACGTAAACGCCATATACATAGCCACTCCTCCGGCAAGCCACGCTACGTTCGCCATAATGGCCATGAAAGCGGGCAAACCTGTCTATGTGGAAAAGCCGCTGGCCGCGAGCTATGACGACTGTGCACGAATCAACCGCGTGAGCGAACAGACCGGTGTGCCGTGTTTCGTGGCATACTACAGGCGATACCTCCCCTACTTCATCAAGGTCAAGGAAATAATCGAAAGCGGCACCATCGGAAAGGTTATCAACGTCCAGATCAGGTTTGCCGTTCCACCGCGTGACCTCGACTATCAGAACTCTGAGAAACTCCCGTGGCGGTTACGCCCGGACGTTTCCGGTGGAGGCTATTTCTACGACCTCGCTCCCCATCAGCTGGACATGCTCCAATATATCTTCGGTGTCATCACCGAGGCCGACGGCATCTGCGCCAACCGCGGAGGCCTATATGAGGCGGAAGACACGGTGAGCGCATGTTTCAGGTTTGAGAACGGTCTGCCGGGTAGCGGTTCGTGGTGTTTCGTCGGATATGAATCGGCACGCGAGGATTGCATCGACGTCATCGGCGACAAGGGGCAGCTGAGTTTCTCGGTGTTCAACTACTACCCCATCGTGCTCCACACGGCAGAAGGAACACAGAAGATAACAGTTCCCAACCCGCCATACGTACAGTATCCGCTGATAAAGAACGTTGTGGAACATCTTCAGGGACTGGCCGTGTGTACATGTACGGGAGTGTCGGCAACACCCGTAAACTGGGCTATGGACAGAATATTGGGAAAATTCTGACGGAAGGGAATGATGCGGCTGTGGTGGACAACGGTTCTGATGGTGGCGGTCTGGATGACAGCTTTTGCCGCAACGGACAACGGCAGATGGCTGGAAAATGGCCTGACTATCGAAGAAAACGGGACAGGAGACAGCGGAATATCCAAGAAAGAGAAGAAGCGGCTGGACAAGGACAAGAAAGAACGGGAGCTGGGCAGCATCAGAAAGACCATCAGAGGGTTCAGTTCTATCGACACCAACTATATTGAGCCGCAGCACTACAACTATACGGTCATGCTCCAGTCGACATCGACATACGAGATTTATACCCTCAAAAGCAGCAAAGGCCAGGAGCTGACATTCGCTCCGGACGTAATCATGAAGTTCGGCCCGTATTTTGGATGGCGGTGGTTTTTCCTCGGATATACTTTTGACCTCCGCAACATAAGTTTCGGAGGCAGCAAGCAGAAACAGGAGCTGGACTTCAGCATCTACAGTTCACAGATCGGCATAGACCTTTTCTACCGCCGGACGGGCAGCGACTATAAAATCAGGGATGCCCGTATGGGCGACAATGTTGATGTCTCGCAGCTGGAAGGTGTGCCGTTCGGAGGACTGAACGTCGGTATCTCCGGATTCGACATCTACTATATCTTCAACCACAAACGTTTTTCCTATCCGGCCGCTTTCTCCCAAAGTACATGTCAGAAACTGAGTTGCGGTTCGTGGATTGCCGGCTTCGGATATACGAAGAACAGTCTGGAACTGAACTATGACAATCTGCAAAAGGTTGTTGAGGCAAACGTCATGCCGGTGAATACGGTGAAAATCGACAGCGGACTGATGTTCAGCAGCGTGAAATATTATGATGTGAACGTATCATGCGGATATGCCTACAACTGGGTGTTTGCGAAAAACTGCCTGTTCTGTGCAAGCGGGGCGTTGTCAATCGCCTACAAACATTCACACGGCGACACACCGGAGAAAAGCGACGGGTTCGGATTTGACTTCGACAACGTCAATTTCGACGGTATCGGACGCTTCGGACTGGTTTACAACAACACGCGATGGTATGCCGGAATGAGCGCAATCATACGCTCATATAATTATCATAAGTCCCGTTTTTCAGCAAACAACACTTTCGGTAGCCTGAATATATATGCGGGATATAACTTCGGAAAGAAAAAACGATATAGGAACAAATGAGGAAGAGAGTTTTCATCACCGCTTCACTGCTTCTGCTGACGGTAGCAGAAGCAGCGGCGGCAGACAGCATAGAATTATCGGCGGAGACAGACGGACATGTTGCCCGCACAAGTGTCTGTGTCATACAGGCAACAGACGGCATGGGGTCCGACCGCACTCATTTCAGCAAGGAAGACAGTCTGACCATCTGCAACATGCTGGAGGAAGCCCGGCTGCAGCCGCAAGCCGCAGGGCAACCGTTGTTCTTCGCAAGGAAATTCATCGGAAGACCGTATGTCGCCCATACGCTCGAACTTCCGGGGGAGGAACGGCTGGTGGTGAATACGGCGCAGCTGGATTGCACGACGCTCGTCGAAACGGTGACGGCACTGACGATGTGCGCCGCGAGGAGGCTCTACTCGTTCCGCGACTACCTCAACGCTCTGATGAGTCTGCGCTATCGCGGAGGACGGTTGGAGGGGTATGTCAGCAGACTTCACTATTTCAGTGACTGGATTGAGGACAAAGGACGGATTGGGATAACAACAGAGATACAGTCGCCGACACCGCCGTTCACGGGCGTACAGAAGCTGGACATATATTATATGAGCACTCACGCAAAGAGTTATAAGGCCTTGGACGAACATCCCGAATTTATTGAAGAGATAAGGGAACAGGAAAAGGAACTGACGGGAAAGACATACAGGTTCATACCGAAGCGTGACGTACGGAACACGAAACTGATGAGGGAGACGGTCAAGGACGGTGACATCATTGCCATCACATGTAACAAGAAGGGACTGGACATAGCCCATCTCGGGTTTGCTGTGTGGCGGGATGACGGGCTTCATCTGCTCAATGCGTCAATGCTGCACAAGAAGGTTGTGGAAGAACCGATGACATTATATAAATATCTGCAGCAACATCCGAGCCACACGGGCATCAGGATTGTTCGTCTGAACAGGATGCCGTAATCTATCTATACGCCAAAGGCCCTGCCTGTACGAATCGTTCAGACACGGATTAAGGGCCAACGGTTATGATTTTGGAGAGCAATCATAAAGCAAATACATTATAACAAAACTATAAATGATATGGAATTACCCGATTTTATGAGTTATGCCGGAAAGTTCTCGGCAAACGATTTCACTGAAAAAATATCACGAGTAGCCAAAAGAGCTGGTGCAAAACTGGTTTATGCGGCACTCATTCTCTACTATACACTGCAGAGTGACAAAGTATCTAAGACTGACAAGGCGATCATAATCGGTGCCTTGGGATATATGATAAGTCCGTTGGACGGAATACCCGACGCGATTCCAATCGTCGGACTGACGGACGATTTGGCCGTATTGATATATGTTCTGAAAAAGGTTTGGACGAACGTTGAGCCGGAAATAAAGGATAAGGCGAAGGAAAAGCTGTCCAAATGGTTTGATGAGGACGAAATCGCGGAAATTGATGATTTGTTCAAAGCATGAGGAACGAGGGTTGTCCGACGAAAAGATAAAGGCACGGTTGCTGACGGAGATTTGATATATCTGATAAAAGAAATCGTATGCAGATAATACTCGCGAACGCAAAAATCATGGTCGACGGAGCGGACTATGAGCCAAAGAGTGTCCCGATGTTCCGCGATATAGCCGAACGTGTTGCTGCGGAAATGGCAGCAATGGACATTGACGGGATGGCAAGAACGCTGGGATGCAGCCGGAAAATCGCTGCGGAAAACATACTGAGATACCAGAACTTCCCGGCGGCCCGACGCATGGCAGCCATAATGGCATATAACGGACAGGCATATAAACATCTGAAAGCAAAGACACTGAGCCAAGAGGCATTGGAGTTCGCACAGAATCATCTATGGATAACGTGCTTCCTCTACGGCTTGTTGCGTCCGATGGATGCCATCGCACCCTATCGCATGGAAAACTCCGTGAGTCTGGAAGCGACAAACGATTGTCCGATGAACAGATTCTGGAGGGACCGGCTGACAGACGTGCTCATTGACAGCGTGAAAGCTGACGACGGCATACTTGTCCATCTGTCCACAGGAGAATATGAGCAGTTGTTTGACTGGAGACGCGTATGCAATGAGGTGCGTGTGGTTCAACCGCTATTCTATGTCCGCAAAGGCGGCGAAATGAAAGTACAGGCGGTTTGGGCTAAAGCATGCCGTGGCGCCATGACCCGGTTTATCCTCGAAAACAAGATTGATACGGCGGAAGGCCTGCAACTTTTTTCATACGAAGGATTTGAGTTTAAACCGAGGCTCGGTGACGAAAATTTCCCGCATTTCGTCAGGGAGGACTAAGGAATAAAACCAGGAAAAGCTAAGGGGATAAAGACAGGAAAAGCTAAAGAACAAAACAAAAGCGCCTCCCGGAATTGCAACGGCCAATGGCAGTACATTCCCCGGGAGGCGCTTTTATATTTAAAGAATGACGTCCTTGTTACTTCTTCCAGCCCGTGATAGTTCCGATGGCGGGGGCTATCTCTATATTATCAATACGTCCTTGGAACACTTCCGTACCCTTGCCGATGGCATAAATAGGCACGTAGCCATTACTGTGACCACCACTCGCCCAGCTTATCATGGCTACTTCTGACAATATGCGGCCGGCCGTATCTCCGAGATCATCAATGAGCTTATTGACCTTACCGCCGTTATTGATGGCTTCTTCGATTGCAGTCCAACGCTTCTTAAGTCTTGATGTCTGGTCGTCGGTAAGGGTGATGCCGTCCCAGAAACCGAATTGTGCTTTCAGTTCCTTTTCAACGAGAGTCCAAGTGAAACGCTTCGGGGATTTTGAATAAAGGTCATTGAGATGCCATTGAAACTCCGGCTTTGACATCTTCTGGAAACGCAGCAGGTCTGTATGCAGCTCGTATGGTCCTTTTCCCATGACAAGACCTCCTGTCTCATGGTCGGCTGAAACGATTATGATGGTCTCGTCAGGATGCTGCGAATAGAATTCGTATGCCACTTTGATTGCCTTGTCCATGTCAAGCACTTCATTAATGGCCGTTCCTATATCATTCTTATGACAGGCGTAATCTATCATTCCGCCCTCGACCATGAAGAAAAAGCCGTCTTTGTTTGCCCGCGTGAGGAAATTGATACCGGCACGGGTGATTTCTTCAAGTGTAAGGTCACCCTTGCGGCGGTCCAATGCGTATGGAATATGGTCACGGTAGAGCTTCTTGTTAGCCTCGTCACTCTGAAGCAGTATCATCTTTGAAGCCGAGGATGCCTTCTTCGTATAGTCTTTATACCCTTTAGCGATAGTATAACCGGCCTTTTCTGCCTGCTCATACAGTGTTCCTTCTTCCGGCTTCTTGTCCGGCTCGTGAAAGTCGGAGCCGCCGAAATAGTCATATCCGGAGGCGATGAGCTGACGACCGATAGTATAATACATCTTGCGGTCCGGCACATGAGCGTAGAACGACGCCGGAGTGGCATGGTCGATAGCGACACTCGTGGCGACACCGACGGCGGCACCGGCCTCCTTTGCCCATGCCGCGACACTGCTCACTTCAGTCTGAAGGTCGGTTGTGACACCCAAAGCTCCATTCTTCGTCTTGTGTCCTGTTGCCAGAGCTGTACCGCCTGCAGCGGAGTCTGTAACGCCGTTGGTACCTGAGTAGGTATTGACAAGTCCCACCACAGGGAAGCCGGACATGAGGATTGGCTCGAAACCGATGCGGCCTTTAAGGGCTGCAAGATAAGTTTCAGTAACGTTCACCTGATTGACGCCCATACCGTCACCGATAAAATAGAAAACATATTTGATGCGGCTCTGGGCCATCGCTGTGACTGTAAGCATCACAGCAAACAATAATGAGAGATATTTCTTTCGCATGTTATGATTTGTAGATAAAAGGATGGCAGTATAAATGCGACTATCTATAACAAAAAAGACATATCATTATATCTGCCGCAATATCATGGTTATATCAGCATGATACAGACGGACAAATATAATGATATGCCCCTAAATGTAGTGAATGTGCATTATTACACAGCCTGTTGTTACTTAGTTGTTTATAGAACCACCGACAATATCGAGAAGTTCACTTGTGATAGCCTGCTGACGGCTCTTGTTGTACTGCAGATTGAGCTGTCTGAGCAGTTCATCAGCATTGTCCGTCGCAGTCTGCATTGCCACCATACGGGCCGCGTGCTCACTGGCATTACTGTCAAGCAGGGCCGTATAGAGCATGAGATGGGCCAACTTCGGAATGAGCAGACTGAGCACAGTATTCATATCAGGCTCCACGATGAAGTTGTCATTCAGCGGCTTGGCTTCTTCAACGTTACGTTCTGATACAGTCTGGCCCTTCTTGCGAAGATATTCCTGAGTCTCACGAGTCACCACTTTCGTGGTCAAATCGCGTTCATGATCACGCTCCAATTCGCTCGTCAAGTCTATCGGAAGAAATGTCTTACGCGTCAGAATCTGCGAACCGGCACTCTTGAAATGATGGTATATCATCTCTACGCGGTCAATCTCACCGTCCCTGAACTTCTTGCCCAAGTCCATTGCCATGTCTATACAGCCTTTGGCATTGGGTTTGTCGGCCAATTCAGTGAAATCACCGGCAGACTTCAATCCGAGCTTCGCCACTTTCTCCGCTACCTTACGGCCAATCGGATAGATAAAAATGTTGTCCATGCCAAGAGATTTATACTCATCTACGGCATGTTGCATCATCTTCAGTATGTTGGCATTGAAACCGCCACAAAGACTGCTGTTTGAAGCATACACAACCAATGCGACTCTCTTCACCGGACGGTCTACACTATAAATCGTCGTAGCATCGGCCTCCGAAGCAAGAAACGCTTTAAGTATATGCTCAAGCATGGTCTCATAAGGAAGCATATTCTCTATCATAACCTGGGCGTGATGCAGCTTTGATGACGCAACCATCTTCATGGCACTCGTTATCTTCCGCGTGCTGTTCACACTGGCTATACGGTTTTTTATTTCTTTCAGTGACGGCATAGACTATCAACTTTTATATACTCCGGCTGTATCAGCCATGACAGACTCAATGACTTTCGTCACGTCGTCATCAATCTTTCCAGACGCTAATGTAGCAATGGTCTCAGCGTGAGCCGAACGTATCTTTTCCAAGAAAGCATCCTGACATTCACGTATCTTCTCCACAGGCACGTCGCGCATAAGTCCATGGGTACCGCAATAGATAATGGCAATCTGCTCACCAACGGGCATGGGACTGTACTGCGGCTGAATCAACAACTGATTGTTCTTACGTCCACGGTCCAATGTCATTGCAGTAACGGCGTCCATATCACTGGAGAACTTGGAGAAACTTTCAAGCTCACGATACTGTGCCTGGTCAATCTTCAGCGTTCCGGCAACCTTCTTCATACTCTTGATCTGTGCCGAACCACCGACACGCGATACCGAGATACCTACGTTGATGGCAGGACGGAAGCCTTGGTTGAAGAGGTCTGTCTCAAGATATATCTGACCGTCGGTGATGGAAATCACGTTGGTCGGGATATATGCCGAAACGTCACCGGCCTGAGTTTCAATGATAGGAAGTGCCGTCAGGGAGCCTCCGCCCTTCACATGACCCTTCATACATTCGGGAAGATCGTTCATCTGCTCTGCAACTTCCTGCTGGTCGTTAATCTTGGCGGCACGCTCAAGAAGACGGCTGTGCAAGTAGAACACATCGCCAGGATAAGCCTCGCGACCTGACGGACGACGCAGGATGAGCGATACCTCACGATAGGCAACGGCTTGTTTCGAGAGGTCGTCATATACAACGAGTGCGGAATGGCCACGGTCACGGAAATACTCTCCGATGGCGGCGCCGGCAAACGGTGCATAATACTGCATGGCGGCTGGATCGGCTGCTGTTGCGGCAACAATAATTGTATAAGGCATTGCGCCATGTTCCTTCAACGTTGAAACAAGTGCTGCCACCGTACTTGCCTTCTGACCGATAGCGACATAAATGCAATATACCGGCTTGCCTGCATCATAGAAGCTCTTCTGGTTGATGATGGTATCAACGGCAATAGCCGTCTTACCGGTCTGGCGGTCACCGATGATAAGCTCACGCTGGCCACGACCGATAGGAATCATGGAGTCAACAGCCTTGATACCAGTCTGCAGCGGTTCCTTCACCGGCTGACGATAGATCACACCCGGTGCCTTGCGGTCAAGCGGCATTTCAAATGACTCCGTCAAATCAATGTCACCACGTCCGTCGATAGCCTCACCCAAGGGGTTGATGACACGACCGAGCATGTTGTCATTGACGCGAATAGAGGCGATACGCTTGGTGCGCTTCACCACCATACCCTCCTTGGTGCCGGAGGTCGGTCCGAGAAGCACACAACCAACGTTGTCCTCCTCCAGGTTCATCACGATGGCCATGGTACCGTTCTCAAACTCCAAGAGTTCGTTGGCTTCAGCGTTGCGGAGTCCGTAGATACGGGCTACACCGTCGCTGACCTGAAGCACAGTACCAACCTCGTCAAACTTCTCGCTGCCGCTTATTCCCTTCAGCTGTTCGAGAAGAACCTGAGACACTTCGCTTGGTTTTATTTTATCTGACATAAAATTCTATTAATTACGAATTTTGAACTACGGAACGCGGGCGCCGGCCTTAAACCGTCCTGAATCCGGCATATCACGCTTTTCTCTATGAAACGCTTTCAAGTTGCCGGGCGGATTTGTAATTCGCACTGTCCGGCGGCACGGCGAGCGCCATCAGACACTCTCGCCCGTCATTCCTCATTCTTCTTTTTCAATTATCCCAATACTGTGAGAATGGAGTTCAGCTTTGACTTCACGCTTGCATCCATTCTATAAGTATCATACTCAAGGATGAAGCCACCGATTATGTCGGGGTTCACCTCGGTCTCAAACTCCACAGTTCCATTAGTCTTGCTCTCCACCATGCTGCGCATTTTCTGCTCTGTCGCAGGAAGCACGGCCACGGCGGTTGTGAGCTTACCACGGATGATATTCTTCTGTTTTCTGTAAAGAGTGATATACGAATTGGCCATGAACTGTATAATATCCTCACGGCCGTTGTCGAGCACTATGCCGAGAAACGATTTCGTAAGGCTACTCGGAGCTTCGCCTGATGCCACCAAGAGCAACGACAACTTGCTCTCTTTTGAAAGCATGGGGTTGTCCAGCGTCTGCCGCAACTGCTCTACATTGGCGTAACTTGCCGCCAGCGTCTGCATGTCACGGTAGACGGTATCCTCAAGATGAGCATCGGTCGCCCCTTTGAGCAACGCGCGTGCATATCTTACTGATATTACTCCAATCTCCATAACCTATTACTTTTTATCAGAAGAAGAAACGTCATCCAGCATTCGGTCTATCAAATCCATCTGAGCCTTGTCTGTGGAGAGCTTTTCGCGCAGCACTTTCTCTGCAATCTCCACACTGAGCGTAGCTACTTGCCTGCGGATGTCACTGATGGCAGCCTGCTTTTCGTTCTCAATTTCGGCTTTTGCCTCACTGAGCAACCGAGCGCCTTCCTCGCGTGCCTTATCCTGAGCTTTCTCTACAATGGCATCGCGCGTTGCGGTGGCTTCTTTCAATATCTGAGCCTGCTTCTCGCGTGCCTCCTGCAAGATGGATTCACCTTCCTTCTGTATGTTGGCCAGTTTCTCGTTCGCCTCATGGGCCTTGCGCAGACTGTCGTCAATGTACTGCTTGCGCTCGTCCACCATCTTTATGATGGCGGGAAAGCCAAACTTGGCAAGTACAAAGAAGACAACCAAAAACGCGAGGGCCATCCAGAAGAGGAGACCGAGGTCAGGCGTCAGAATTGCCGGTAAATTCAGTTCCATTCGCTATCTTTTTATCAGAGACAAGCTCTTTGTTATTTGATAAGGAATGCACAGGCTGCGATGGCAAACAGGGCGCAACCCTCAACGAAAGCTGAAGTAAGAATCATGTTTGTCTGTATCTTACCTGTTGCCTCAGGCTGACGGGCGATGGCATCCATAGCGCTACCGCCAATCTTACCGATACCCAAACCTGCACCAATTGTTGCAATACCAGCTCCGAGACCGCAACCCAGCTGTGCCAGGCCCTCAGCGGCCAATAATGTTGAAATAATCATAAGTCGTTAATGTTTTTTATTTGTTATTATTCTATTGTTTATTTTAGATTTCAAATGTCATTCATTTAAACCGTCTGCTCATTCCGCACCATGTTCCTTGTGTGCAAGTCCGATGAACACCGAACTCAGCATCGTGAAGACGTAAGCCTGAACGAAGGCAACAAGAACCTCAAGGCAGTTCATAAAGAGAAGCATTATTATGCTGAAAGCGTTCAGTCCGAGGCCGTAGCCGACACCCATGGACCATCCGAGGAAAATTACGCACGTGAAACTCAGAATTACGGCATGTCCTGCCATCATGTTGGCAAAGAGACGAATCATCAGCGCGAAAGGCTTGGTGAATACTCCGAAGAGTTCTATCACCGGCATGATAGGCACTGGATAGGCTTTGAGGAACAGCGGCACCTCCGGCCAGAATATCTCTTTCCAATACTCCTTGTTTCCGAACAGATTGATGGCCAGCATCGTACATACGGCAAGGAACAGCGTGATATTGATGTTTCCCGTCACGTTAGCACCGCCGGGGAATATCGGGATGAGTCCTATCAGATTACAGGTGAAGATAAAGAAGAACACCGTAAGCAGATAAGGAGCATACTGACGGTAGTGCTTCTCACCGATGGAAGCCTTTATGACATCATCATTGATTGACATCACGAGCATCTCCATCATGCCAACGAAGCCACGGGGGGCATCGCTGCGGGCATCGCGCTTCTTATACCAGCGGGCACAAGACAGGAATACCGTTATCAGTACAATCACGACAATCCAAATCTGAACCACGTTCTTCGTCATGCTCAGGTCAAGCGGACGCACCGATGTGCCGTCGGCGAGCTTCTCATATATCTTTCCATGATGCTGGGCTTCAAAATAGAAGCCATCCGGAAGTGTGTGGGCCGTACAGAAATGCCAGTCGCCGGTATTCTCGCTGCGCACGATTATGGGTAGCGATATGCCGATATGCTTGCCGTCGTATGTCGCTATATGCCATTCGTAGGCATCGGCCAAGTGCTCAAGCACAATTTCCGGGATATTCAGTTCGCCGGCTTCTCCGCCGTTGCCGGAAGCCAGACCGCGCACAGGCAGCAGGGCTAACAGCACCAGAAACAATATTGACTTTATCTGTTTCATTATTTAATTATACATTTGTTTATCCGTCACGAGCGATTTGAGACCCTTGCGAAGAAAGTTGTATGATGTATCAGTAACAGCACATAGAATGACATGAACACCAGAAAGAACACCAGCATGGCATCGCTTCCGGAAACGAGATAGTAAATCATCATCGTCGCGAGTGCTGCCAGCATACGGAATCCCGATACAGCGGTATAGAAAGATGTCAGTCCTTCAGGATTACGTCTTGCCACCATCTGCCATACGACAATGTCGGCCGTCTCTATCACGATGGAGAATACCGCACTGATGACAACCGGTGTCAGCAAACCCTCAATCCGAAAGACATTCATCACCAACAGTCCGACGAGCGTCAATCCTGCCGTCAGCCACACGCTTTGCCGGAAATAGCGTTTGCTGAGCTTTACAATGTCATTGTTGTCATGCATCAGTCCGCCCATAAGCACATACACTATAATTCCACACACAAGCTGACCTCATTCTTCTGAACTTCGACGAAACCGCCCGATATCTGAATCTGATGTCTGCCTTCGGCCGTAACATAGTCCACTGTTCCTTTTTCAAGGGCGGAAATGATTGGTGCATGGTTGTCCAATATCTCAAAAGAACCGAGAGTACCCGGCACCCTCACACTTACAATCTCTCCGGAGTAGGCTACCTTTTCCGGCGTGACAATCTTTAGTCTTAGACTCATGCTCGTTTTTTTAGTGGTTCATCAATATTATCCCTGAGCCGCTTCAAGAAGTTTCTTGGCCTTAGCCTTGGCGTCCTCAATGGTTCCGACGTTGAGGAATGCCTGTTCAGGAAGGTCGTCAACTTCACCGTCAAGAATGGCATTGAAGCCCTTGATGGTGTCTTCGATGCTCACCATCACACCGGGAAGTCCCGTGAACTGCTCGGCCACGGCAAATGGCTGAGACAGGAAACGCTGGACACGGCGTGCACGGTTCACCGTCAGCTTGTCCTCGTCGGAAAGCTCGTCCATACCGAGGATGGCAATGATGTCCTGCAGCTCCTTGTAGCGCTGAAGAATCTCTTTCACTCTCTGGGCGCACTCATAGTGTTCCTTACCAACGATGAGCGGGTCAAGAATACGCGACGTACTTCCCAGCGGGTCAACGGCGGGATAGATACCGAGCTCGGCAATCTTACGGCTAAGCTCCGTCGTGGCGTCAAGGTGGGTGAACGTTGTCGCGGGCGCCGGGTCAGTCAAGTCATCAGCAGGTACATAGACTGCCTGTACGGAAGTGATTGAACCTTTTTTTGTAGACGTGATTCGCTCCTGCATCGTTCCCATCTCACTGGCCAGTGTCGGCTGATAACCCACTGCCGAAGGCATACGGCCGAGCAGGGCCGATACCTCTGAACCGGCCTGAGTGAATCGGAAGATATTGTCGATGAAGAAAAGGATGTCGGCTGCAGCGCCGTCTTTACCTCCGTTGTCGCGGAACTCCTCAGCCACGGTCAGACCGGAAAGCGCAACCGAAGCACGTGCTCCCGGCGGCTCGTTCATCTGGCCATAGACCAGCGTAGCCTGACTCTTCTTCAGCTCCTCGGGGTCAACGAGAGACAAATCCCATTTTCCTTCGTCCATAGCCTTACGGAACTTGTCGCCATAGCGGATAACGCCAGACTCAATCATCTCACGTATCAGGTCGTTACCCTCACGCGTACGCTCTCCCACTCCGGCGAACACGGAATATCCGTTGTGTCCCTTGGCGATGTTGTTGATAAGCTCCATGATAAGCACGGTCTTACCCACACCGGCACCTCCGAAGAGTCCGATCTTACCACCTTTCATATAAGGCTCCAGCAGGTCGATGACCTTGATACCCGTGGCGAGCATCTCCTTGCGCGTGGAAAGTTCCTCGAACGAAGGGGCCTCGCGGTGAATGGGATAGGCTCCATCCATCTGGAACTCCTTCATACCGTCAATGGGCTGTCCGATAACATTGAGCATACGGCCCTTAATCTGATCTCCCGAGGGCATCAGGATAGGCGTTCCCATCGGCACTGCCTCCAGACCGCGCTGCAGTCCGTCCGTATTGTCCATTGCCACACAGCGCACGGTGTCCTCACCGATATGCTGCTGCACCTCTACGATAAGCGTGCGCCCGTCATTACGGGTTATTCTCAATGCCTCATGGATCTTTGGCAACACTTTCTCAGCATCCTGTCCTTCCGTATCGAAGTAAACGTCGATAACAGGACCGATTATCTGCGAAATGTGTCCGATAATTTGTGACATAAGCTATTATTCTTTATTTTAAACTTGTTTTTTCGTTAGTAACACCGCAAAGATAGCAAATATTTTCCAAAAGCAATCATCATCAGGAAATTTATTCAATAATAATTCCAATTATAAAGACATTTGGAACAATCGTTTGCGGAGAGACCAATCTGTCAGATACTGAGCTCGTCAAGCACTTTTATCAATTTCATGTCCAATGGCTTGTCCGTACGTATAGCGTCGCTAAACGGGACATAGACGACCTCGTTGTTTCTCACGCCGACCATGACATTGCGCTGTCCCTGAAGGATGGCCTCGATGGCGCCGACACCCGTGCGGCTGGCAAGTATACGGTCACGTGCCGTAGGACGGCCGCCGCGCTGGAGATGGCCGAGGATGGACACGCGCACGTCGTAGTCAGGAAACTCGTTGCGCACACGTTCGGCATAATAGAGTGCACCGCACTTCGGACTTTCCGACACGATGACGATGCAGCTCTTCTTCGATTTGCGTATACCGCGCTCCATGAAACGGGCCAACTGGTCGAACTCCAGAGACTCCTCGGGAATGATGGCGGCTTCGGCGCCGCTGGCGATGGCACTGTTCTGGGCCAAGAAACCGGCGTCACGCCCCATCACCTCAATAAAAAATATACGCTCGTGACTCTGCGCCGTATCACGAATACGGTCGACACACTCCACAATGGTGTTCATTGTCGTGTCGTAGCCGATGGTTGAATCCGTCCCGTAAAGGTCATTATCTATCGTTCCAGGCAGACCGATACAGCAGACGTCATATTCCGATGCGAATATCTTCGCTCCCGTGAGTGAACCGTTTCCGCCTATCACGACAAGCGCGTCAATCTCCTCGCGCTTCATCGTCTCGTATGCCTTGGCCATGCCCTCCGGTGTGGTGAACTCCTTGCTGCGGGCCGTCTTGAGGATTGTACCGCCCTGCATGATGATTCCGCTGACGTTTTCTGTCGTGAACGGGCGCACCTCGCCGTTTATCAGGCCCTCATAGCCACGGTAGATTGCCTTGATATTGAAACCGTTGCATATTCCGGCACGTGTCACGGCACGTATGGCCGCATTCATACCCGGGGCATCGCCTCCCGACGTCAGTATTCCGATAGTCTTAATCTTTGCCATAACCTTTATTACTTGTTCTACTTATTTTCTTGTTTTCTACACAGTCATATAATATATATGTTCATATCTGTCAGCCCACCGCATATATCTCAGCCCACAATATGGCGAGACCGGCCAGCCATCCGGCCAGTACCTTCAGCGTACAGTTACGGAAATACCATCCCACATGCATGCGCTCCATCTTCATCAGTGCCAATCCGCAACTGTTGGCGAAGCACAGGAGACAGCCGCCCACGGCCGTGGTGTATGCCATGATTTTCCAAAACGCGCCGTTCTGCATGAAATTGGACATATAGGCGACATCTGACCACTGGTCCGCATTGGTCATATCCACGACCGGATACATCGAAATGGCTGTCATCGCTATCGTGAACGTATCGACAAGTCCGCTCATGACGCCAGACACGACGCCGAGCACCCATACATTATGCACGGTGTAATCGAACCAACGCGAAATCTCACTGAAGAATCCAGTCTCCTGAACCACTCCCGCGGCGAGCATTATACCCATGACGAACAGCATCATCTGTATGCTTCCGTATTGGAGTACACGCGGTATGCGTCGCTGAATCATCTGGTCTGAGTTCATCAGCTTGCGGTTGAAGACTTCGTTGACAATCCACAGCACCGACAGGACACACAGCGCTCCGAGGAACGGGCTCAGCTTGGTGATATTGTGGAACGTCGGGATGAACCACAGACCGCCTATGCCCACGATAAGCATCACAAGACGCTGCCAGCGGTTCAGGTTTGTGTCGTCTCCGCGATAAGGTGCTGCCGGCCATTCAACGTCAAGTCTGTCCGGCAGCTCGCGCCCGATGAGCAGCGTAGGAATCATCCATGCCACTATGGCCGGAAGGGCCAGATAGGCCGAGAAATTGGTTGCCGTGACGGCACCGTTACCCCACAGAATCACACCGGCCGGATCTCCGATGACCGTAAAACAGCCTCCGGCATTGGCCGCAATGACTATAGCACAACCTATCAGCATCCGCTGGCGGCGGCTCTGAACGATATTGTGCATTATCATGAGCATCATTGTCGTTGTCGTGAGATTGTCAAGATTGGCCGATATGACGAATGTGGCCAGCGTCAGCGTCCAAAGTAGCCGCTTGCTGTTACGCGTGCGGACCCATTCGCTGATGAAATCGAAACATCCGTTGTTGTTCAGAATCTCGATGATGGACATCGTGGCCAGCAGAAAGAGAACGACGCCGGCGGCCTTGCCTACATATTTAAGGAATATGTTGTCATAGATATAGTACTTGACAGCCGTACCCGACGACGACGCACCGGCAAGATATTCCGAATACTCATACGGATGGCGGCTCATGACAAAATCAGTACCGTAGCACACGTAGAGCACCCACCCTACCGTACCGATAAACATAGCCACTGCGGACTTGTTTATGTTCGAAAGATGTCCGGTCGCTATCAGAATATAGCCGAACAGCAATATCAGTACTATTATTAATGTCATAACCGTTTTGAAAATCCCTACAAAGATAATTAATCTTTGCATCAATCACGACAAAATCCAAAGGGAACTCTTTAACTTTTACAAGTTTTTAATCAGAATTAACTCTAAAGAAGAGATGTTCGGGGATGGATGTGCTTCTTTCGGGGAAGGTGGATGGTGGAGGGAGAACAAGCTTGCTGCATACCATCATTTCACATTGTAGCGAATTTACAATCGGGTTGTTCGGAAGATAACCTCACACTGTAGCATATTTACAATCAGCATTTTTTCATCATTGTTCTTTTTTTTAGGGGGAATATGGCTGATTTTATATGATACAGTATCAAAACATAACAGCAGTATCGTTGACACATGCCTTACCGTAGTCATGAAGGCTTGCTTATGGATATCTATTCTCTTCTATATGTCCGGTATCATCCGAGTTGTTCGCGGATTTTATCGATAGTCATCCCTGTTGCCTGTGCAACGGCCTCCAGCTCCATTCCGGAATTCACCATATTCTGTATCATAGAACGTAACAGTGCGCTTTGCTCTGCTATCTGCGATTCCTTCTCTGCTATCTGCGATTCCTTCTCTGCTATCTGCGATTCCTTCTCTGCTATCTGTATATCTTTCTCCGCAATGATTTTGTCACGGTTCATAATAGCGGTGTCACGGTTCTCGATGGCCATGAAATATTCATCCTCCACGTTCATGTCCTGACGCAGCTTTGAATCCGAGGCGGCAGCGAGCAGGCGGCGGAGGATGTACATCATGTCCTCGTCACCAGCATAACGGTCTTCGTCCAATGTGAGTACCTGACGGTTGTGCCGGTCTTTCATCGTCTGGTCGAACACGCTCAGCACACGTTCAAGACGGTTGTTCACCTGACCGCGCAGCAACGGTATCTGCACGATGATGCTGTCGTGTATCAGGCTGTCGACAAACGGGTCGGGCAAGCCCTTGACAACCTCCGCACCGTTGTAGTCGAACGACTTGTGGCTGACATAGAGCACAGGCACCTCAATGTTGCCCACACGATGGCCCAGCAGATATACCGCCACCATCGGTATGGCATGCCCGTCGCGGTTGTCCTCCGCGGGGATGTTCTCAGGGTTGGCATACTGCGCGCCGAGATACTGGCGGAAGCGCAGCGTCTCCGTCTCAAGCCACGTCTTCTGGAGCTCTATCAGTATAAGGTGGCAGCGGCCGTCCGACTCCCTAACCTGCGCCGCGAAGTCGATGCGGAACATCGAAATCTTGTCGCGCGAGCCGTTGGTGTACTCATGACGACGGACATGAACCTCGACAACATCCTTCTTCAGCAGTGCCGAGAGCAGCGTCCGCGCGATGCGCTCGTCCTCAATGAGGTACTTGAACACGGAATCGTATATAGGATTGGCAATATGTATCATCATACCGGTATTCTTTTGGTTTTTGCAAAAGTACATAAAAAAGATGATATTCCTGTATCGTGCGTGAAATATTTACATTCAAAAAGCGAGCCAACGGCGTAATTAACGTTTCTTAGTTTAGCTGAATAGTAATCTTCTAATAATAAGCAAGTAGGTTGCGACATATTAGTTCATACTTTGAACACTCTAACTTTGCGTTTTAAATTGTTGTAAACATTGCTGCGCAAAAATCGATGACAAATAAAAATCCCGTTTTAGAACGGCGGAAGGGGCAGGATGCATGACGAAAAAACGCTCCGGTTCTGCCGTAAGGGCTTTACGGGGTCACAACAGGGCCCTTATCGCATTGCAACGGGGCCGCCGTCGCATGATAACGGCGGCCATATCGCGCCCCCGGGAGGCCCTTACGACCGAACAAAACATGACATTTTGAGCCCAAAAGGCGGCTTTTCGGCGCTTAAAAATTGCACATATCTCCCCAAAACGGCATAATCATCTGGACGTCATATGATTATACTTGCACGCGCAAAATTCGCGAATTTGCGTCCTACGGTGAAATATTTTTCGCGGTGACCAGTTTTGATGCCGTTTAGATGGCATTTTAACATTTTCTGTCAACCATTTTCCGATATGTTCCTTCCGTGCATATTGACCGGATCGTGATGCGCCATTATAAGTTTGTCACGTTGATGTTAATCTCATGCAAACAAAAAAATCCCAATCACAAACCACGGAGCCACGGAGACTCTCATAATTTATAATTGGGAATTTATAATCAAGTCAGCCGGCTTCCGCCGGCCGAACTTTATCCGACGGTTATCTGACGGGCCACCTTGACCTTCGTCTCCTCCATCTTGGGAAGCTCAACGGTCAGCACACCATTCTCCACACGCGCGGCAATCTTCTCCTTGTCGACATCATCCGGAAGGATGAGTGTCTGCTCAAACTTTGAGTATGAGAACTCGCGGCGCAGGTATCGCACGTTTGTTCCTTCCTCCTTCTTCTCCTGCTTGCTCTCCATCTTTATGATGAGGTTGCCCTCGTCGTTGATGTGTACGCAGAAGTCCTCCTTCGTCATCCCCGGAGCAGCCAGCTCCACGATGTAACCCTTGTCCGATTCCTTAACGTTGATGGCCGGTGCGGTGGCATTTGCCTTCGGCATAAAGTCTGTTGCGAAAAAGTCGTTGAACACTTCCGGCAGCCAAGCTGAATTTCTTCTTACGTTTGTCATTGTTTTGTCCTCCTGTTATTTTTTTAATTGTTATTGTTTTGTTTCTTTTTCCGGCAACCTCTTTCAAGGTTCCCGCTTATCTTAATGCAACAAGCGTACCAAAGAACTTTGGGCTGTCATTCTGTCGGTTCTACGTGTCATTATGACACAAACAGGAGCATTAATACTGTATATAATAGGCGCGTCTGGCGGGGGAACGCATGAACCGACATAACAAAATTCCGGCAGATTATTCGTCGAAATCCGAAGAAAAGACGTATCTTTGCAACATTACTAATATATATATGGATATGAAAGGAAACGGACCGGAACTGATAAGATTCGATTGGGCTATGAAGCGTCTGCTGCGCGACAAAGTAAACCACGGAATACTGGAAGGACTCATCACGACGCTGCTCAACAAGAAAATACGCATACAGAAGCTGCTCGAAAGCGAAAGCAATCAGGACGACGCCGACGACAAATACAATTGTGTGGACATACTCGCCGAAGACGAAAACGGCGGGCTATATCTGATTGAAGTGCAGAACGAAACGGAGTTCGCCTATTTCCAGCGCATGCTCTTCGGTACGTCAAAACTCGTGACCGAATATATCAAGCGCGGACAGGGATACGAAAACATACGCAAGGTCTACAGCATCAATATCGTCTATTTCAATATCGGATGCGGAACGGATATCGTCTATCACGGCAAGACGGAGTTCCGCGGAATACACAACAACGAACTGCTCAACCTGTCAACGTTCCAAAAACAGAAGTTCGAGGTCAGCGAGGTGAGCGAGCTCTATCCGGAATACTATATCCTGAAAGTCAACGACTTCAACCACTGGTCAAAGGTCCCACTGGAACAATGGATATACTTCCTCAACACCGGCGAAATACCCGATGACGCCACCGCACCCGGACTGAACGAAGCACGCGAGAAACTGCAGCTCGAACGAATGACAAAAGCCGAGCTGAACGCATACTACCATCATTTGGACAATGTCGTGGTGCTGAGGGATAATATCTATACAGCACGGAATGAAGGACGGATTGACGGGCTCGCGGAAGGACGTGCGGAAGGACGTGCGGAAGGGGAAAAGAAGGCAAAAAGGGAAATTGCCAAGCAGCTGAAAGCAATGGGGCTGACGGCCGATAAAATCGCTGATGCGACAGGATTGACCCTTAAAGAGATTGAAGCAATCGTGATTAACTGAATGATTTAAGAGGAAAAGACGGTTCACGCGGGAAGATGTATCAAAATGCACATGAAGCACATGGCTGGGACATGTGACCATTTTGATATACTATCTTGTTTTTATATTAATTCCGGCACATACAAATCCGGCTGCCACCGTTGTTCAGAGGATTAATCCCGGTTCAAACGCCATCGGGCAACACCGCCATCCCGGACCAGCACAGACACGCAACATATACGGCATTACACATAAAAAACATCGGAGAAAGTTTGCCGGATGAAGAATTATATGTTAATTTTGTGACTACAATAAAAAAAACATAAAGAAATGCTCAACTTAGATAACTTCTACAAGGCACGTTATGTCCTCAGCAAAACCATACGCAAGACGGAACTGGTGAGGGCCCCGAAGATTAACCCCGAGTGTGATGTCTACCTCAAACCGGAAAATCTCCAAGAGACAGGCTCGTTCAAAGTGCGCGGCGCATGCTATAAGATTTCGCAGCTCACCGACGAGGAAAAAGCACGCGGCGTCATCGCCTGCTCGGCCGGCAACCACGCACAAGGCGTGGCTCTCGGAGCTACTGCGCACGGCATAAAGTCACTCATCTGTCTGCCCGAAGGCGCTCCCATCAGCAAGGTGGAGGCAACAAAAAACTACGGGGCGGAGGTCTGTCTCGTGCCGGGTGTCTACGACGACGCCTACCGCAAGGCCCTCGAACTGAAAGAGGAAAAGGGCTACACGTTCATCCACCCGTTTGACGACGAGAATGTCATCGCCGGACAGGGCACAATCGGACTCGAAGTGCTCGAACAGCTGCCCGACGTCGAAGCCATCGTCGTGCCCGTCGGCGGCGGCGGCCTCATCAGCGGCATCGCCTTTGCCGTAAAGTCGCTCAACCCGGCCATCAAAGTCTATGGCATACAGGCCGCCGGCGCAGCCAGCATGGTCCACAGTCTGGAAGTCAGACACAAGGAGACCTTGCCCTCGGTATCGACCGTGGCCGACGGCATCGCCGTCAAAGAGCCGGGCGACCTGACCTACGAGATATGCAGCAAATATGTCGACGAGATTGTCACCGTCACGGAAGACGAAATCTGCGGCGCCATCCTCCATCTGCTCGAACAGGAGAAGGTGGTCGCCGAAGGAGCCGGAGCGACAAGCGTAGCAGCCGTGCTGTACAACAAGATACCGGTGAAAGGCAAGAAGACGGTGTGCATCGTCAGCGGCGGAAACATCGACGTGACCATACTCAACCGCGTCATCAAGCGAGGTCTGACAAAGAGCGGACGCTACTGCACCATCAACATCGAACTGGATGACCGTCCCGGAACGCTTGTCGAAGTGGCCTCGGTGATAGCCCGTTGCGGCGGAAACATCACCAGCGTACATCACAACCGTCACGGCGACAGCGAAAAAATCAACGCCTGTATCCTGCGCATCGTCTGCGAGACGCGCAACGCAGAGCACATCGCAGAGATAAACAAGGCGCTCAGAGAGAGCGGATTTAAACTCCTGACAACGGACAAATAACGGAACGCAAAATCCTAAAGAACATTCATCAAACTAATAGAACAACAACGATTATGAAAGCATTACACACAGACAAGGCTCCCGCGGCCATCGGACCGTACAGCCAGGCAATAGAAGTCAACGGAATGGTGTTCGCCTCCGGCCAGATACCGCTCGATCCCGCAACAGGCAACGTCGTTGAAGGCGGCATCAAGGAGCAGACCCGTCAGGCCCTGACCAACGCCAAAGCCATCATGGAGTCAGCCGGACTCTCGCTGGCCAACGTCGTCAAGACGACCGTCTTCATGGCTGACATGGCCGACTTCGCAGCTATGAACGAGGTCTACGCCACCTTCTTCACCGAACCCTACCCCGCCCGCTCCGCCGTAGCCGTCAAGGCGCTGCCCAAAGGCGTGCTCGTGGAGGTGGAGTGCATCGCTGCGAGATAAAGTACCCCCAATGACTATTAAAATAAAAGGATGCAAAGAGACCATGAATGCTCTTTGCGTCCTTTTTATATATTATCGGATATTTCTATGATGTACTAAATAACTTGCTTGTTGACACTTTAATCTAAAAAGCGAAGCTGCCAATAAACCATATTATCCGTTATTTTTCATTATCTCCCGCAGCACGTCCACGCCCTCGCCGACTGTCCGGACGTTGGAGATGACGATGGAGCGCTTGCCATTATGCTCGCGCAGATTGCAGCGGCGGGGATGTGAGGCGATGTAGCTGAGTATGCTGTCGAAAGCGGAGCTGCGGTAATAGGGGCTGTTGGGGTTGCTGACGAAGAAGAGGGTCATGCGGTGCTGCTTCAGCATTATCTTCTCGCAACCGAGGCTTTTGCCCATGCGGCGCAACGGAACGACGCGCATCAGCTCCTCGCCAACGGCGGGGATAGTACCGAAACGGTCGCGGAGGCGAAGACGATACTGCTCCACTTCAGCGTCTTCGGTCAGGTTGTCCAGCTCGCGGTAGAGCAGCATGCGTTCGCTGTCGTTAGGGATGTATGCCGGCGGGAAATACATCTCGATGTCGCTCTCAAGCGCGCAGTCGTCGACGAAGTCGGATGCGGCCATCTCCTGCGCGGCCGTCTCGTCTGCATAAAGGTCGGAGAACTCGTCGTTCTTCAGCTCGGCCACGGCCTGATTAAGGATTTTCTGATAGGTTTCATATCCAAGGTCGGCGATGAAACCACTCTGCTCGGCACCCAACAGGTTGCCCGCACCACGGATGTCAAGGTCCTGCATGGCAATGTTGATGCCACTGCCCAGCTCCGAGAAGTTTTCGAGAGCCTCCAGACGGCGGCGCGACTCCTGCGGCAGTGCCGACAGCGGAGGGGCGAGCAGATAGCAGAAAGCCTTGCGGTTGCCACGTCCCACGCGGCCGCGCATCTGATGGAGGTCGCTCAGTCCGAAGTTGTTGGCGCCGTTGATGATGATAGTGTTGGCGTTGGGAATGTCAATGCCACTCTCGACGATGGTTGTCGATACGAGCACGTCGTAGTCGTAGTTGGCGAAGTCGAGGATGATATGCTCCAGCTCCTCCGGCTTCATCTGTCCGTGACCGATGGCGATGCGTGCGTCGGGGATATACTTGTGTATCATGTCGGCGATGCGCTGCAGCTCGTTGATGCGGTTGTTGACGATGTAGACCTGGCCGTTGCGGCTCATCTCGAAGTTCACGGCATCGGCAATTATCTCGGGGTTGAACGTGTGAATCTCCGTCTGTATGGGATAGCGGTTGGGGGGCGGCGTCTGTATCGTGCTCAGGTCGCGGGCGCCGACGAGCGAGAACTGGAGCGTGCGTGGGATGGGCGTGGCCGACATCGTGAGCGTGTCGACGTTGACCTTCATCTGGCGCAGCTTCTCCTTTACGGCCACGCCGAACTTCTGCTCCTCGTCGATGATGAGCAGACCGAGATCATGGAACTTCACCGACTTGCCTATCAGCTTGTGCGTGCCAATGAGTATGTCTATCTTTCCGTCTTCGAGGTCTTTGAGCAGTTCCTTGGTCTGCTTGGCAGAGCGGGCGCGCGTGAGGTAGTCGACACGCACGGGAAAATCCTTCAGCCGCTTGCTGAACGTCTGATAGTGCTGATAGGCGAGCACCGTGGTGGGCACGAGCACGGCCACCTGCTTCGAGTCGCAAGCCGCCTTGAACGCCGCGCGCACGGCCACTTCGGTCTTGCCGAAGCCCACGTCGCCACAGACAAGGCGGTCCATCGGCCGGCGCCGCTCCATGTCGGCCTTCACGTCGTTGGTGGCTTTCAGCTGGTCGGGCGTGTCCTCGTAGAGGAAGCTCGCCTCAAGCTCATGCTGCATGAAGCAGTCGGCACTGAAGGCGAAGCCCTGCTCCTGACGACGCTGGGCATAGAGTTTGATAAGGTCGCGGGCGATGTCCTTCAGTTTCTTCTTCGTCCGTTCCTTCAGCCGCTCCCACTGCCCCGTGCCGAGGTGGCTCAGACGCGGCGGTTCGCCGTTGTCCTGCGCCTTATACTTCGACACCTTATACAGCGAATGTATCGACACGTATATCGAGTCGCCGTTCTGATACTGTATCTTGATCATCTCCTGCGTGCCGCCGTCGGGCTGCGGCATGCGCACAAGTCCACCGAAGCGCCCTATGCCGTGGTCGACATGGACGACATAGTCGCCCGGCTCAAACTGGCGGATCTCTTTCAGCGTGAGCGACATCTTACCGCTGCGCGCGCGGTCGGACTTCAGATTGTATTTGTGGAAACGGTCGAATATCTGATGGTCGGTGAAGAAGCAGACGCGCATGTCGTTGTCGACGAAACCCTCATGAAGGGTCTTGTCTACAGGAGTGAAGACTTTCAAGTCAGAGTGAAGAGTGCAGAGTGAAGAGGTATGATTACCTTTGTTGCATGACGTTTGTTCCTGAGAGTAATCATACCTCTGTCCTCTACACTCTTCACTCTGATTTGATAATATTTCCTTCAACCGTTCGTTCTGCTTCCGGCTGTCGGCCAAAATGAAGATACCGTAGCCGCGCAGCCGATAGTCTTCGAGCGACTGACGGAGCATGTCGAAGTTCTTATGAAAGAGCGGTTGGGGCGACACGTTAAACCGGATGACAGCGTCGGCCATGCGGAACGGGCGGTGACCGATTTCGACGATGCGGAACGGAGATATTTCGTCAGCAAAACGTCCGGCGGTGATGAGCTGGACCTCCCTACGCATCTGCTGCATGATGGCATGTTGTTCGATTTCGGTAGCCCCTTCCATACGTTCGATTACAGCCTGTTGGGAGAAACCGTCTTCGTATGTCCGGCCAATGGCATCACATATGTCGGCGCCGTCTTTCATTACGACAACAGTATTGGCACTGAGGAAAGAGAACAGCGACACGCGGTCCTCGGTTATTCCAGCCAGTTCGGGCACAATCTGCACCGCCGTACGACGTTCGCGTGACAACTGGGTGTTCACCTCAAAGGTACGTATGGAATCGATGTCATTGCCAAAGAAGTCTATTCGGAACGGATATTCGCAGCTATAGGAATAAACATCGAGAATGCTGCCGCGCAAGGCAAACTGCCCCGGCTCATAGACGTATTCCACTTCACGGAAGCCGAACTCGCGCAGTGTCTTCATAACGTCCGTGACGTTGACCGTCTGGTCCACGACCAACTCCAACGTGCGGCTATCCAGACGACGGCGGGAAACGACGAGCTCGGCAACGGCCTCGGGGTAGGAAACAATATATAATGAAGAACCTTCTTCATTCTTCGTAAGCACCTCCGTCCTCAATATCTCGCTGGCCGCGTCACGCTGGCCGTACTTCACCGCACGACGGTAGGACGACGGGAAATAGAGAACGCTCTCCAGCCCCATCACCTGCGTCAGGTCATGATAGAAATAGCCCGCCTCATCGGCATCCTTTAGTATGAAGAGCACCGTCCGCGCCGTGCGCAGAGCCATCGAGGCAAACGCCATAGGCGCCGAAGACGCCACAAGCCCCTCCAGCTGAACGGTTGAGACAGAACTGTCATCCAACATCCCAGCCAACGCCGCCACCTGCGGCAGCGCAGCATACATTTTCTGCAAATCCCTTATATCCATTGTAGTCGGTGAAACGGCACACGCCAAATACGTAATACAATCCAACAGGCTTACATACCCCGAGGTATAACAGCCGCAAAGGTAGTCATTTTCAGTCAAAACACAAAACTTCGGCATAACGTCAAAAGGCCAAATTTGTCGAACGAACGTTCAAAAAAGCAAATAAATCAGAATAAAATACGTTACAGTTTGGCGATTAAAGGCGTTTGATGTATCTTTGCAGAAGATAGACTGCACTCGGCAATTTGTGAACAAGTTCACATTGCGCTCATTTGCACTATCTTTGTAGTGTAATAAGAACAAAATCTGAAGAAACATGCACCCAAGCGACAGTATCATAATCATCCCGACATATAACGAGAAGGAGAACATCGAGAAAATCATTCGGGCGATTTTCGCGCTCGAAAAGAGTTTCCACATACTCGTCATCGACGACGGCTCACCCGACGGAACGGCCGCCATCGTCCACCGCCTGATGGACACGGAGATGGCCGACCGCCTCTTCATCATAGAGCGCAGCGGAAAGCAGGGACTGGGAACGGCCTATATCGCCGGCTTCCGCTGGGCGCTGGAGCACGGCTATGACTATGTCTTTGAGATGGACGCCGACTTCAGCCACGACCCCAATGACCTGCCACGGCTCTACGCCGCTTGCCATGATGAGGGCTACGACGTGGCCATCGGCTCACGCTATGTCAGCGGTGTGAACGTGGTCAACTGGCCCATCGGCCGCGTGCTGATGAGCTATTTCGCATCAAAATATGTGCGTATGGTCACGGGATTCAAGGTCAACGACACCACGGCGGGATTCAAGTGCTACCGCCGCCGCGTGCTGGAGACCATCGAGCTGGACAAAATCCGCTTCAAGGGCTACGCTTTCCAGATAGAGATGAAGTTCACAGCATATAAAATCGGCTTCCGCATCAAGGAAGTTCCGGTCATCTTCGTCAATCGGCGCGAAGGCGTATCGAAGATGAGCGGAGGCATTTTCGGCGAGGCTTTCTTCGGTGTCATGCGCCTGAGATGGGACGGATGGACGAGGAAATACCCGAAGATTAAGTGAAGAACGAAGAGAAAAAGGGAAAAAGTTGCTGCCGCCATGATTTCAGCCTGTATTAGCACTGAAGTCATGGCGG
>ERZ780208.367-NODE-367-length-49080-cov-12.709495_pt1 | contig 49080 bp, 38 predicted proteins | sample MGYA00511167_ERZ780208 | MGnify/ENA primary metagenome ERZ780208 (study PRJEB29588, sample SAMEA2159202) | human gut metagenome | biome: human gut; feature: human-associated habitat; material: faeces | place: Denmark | collected 2008/2010 ...
CCGCCGTAAGGCGACATATCCGGACAAAGGTAACAAAAAGCGAGGGATATTTTTACATTTTTTTATTATTTTTTTTGATTACATTTGTAGACCGAAACAATCGATCCGTACATGGAATACAAAATCGGAAAAGAGGCCCGCTGCGCCGTGATCGGCTACGGCAGCTGGGCGACGGCCATCGTGGGGCTGCTCGCCGCGAACGAAGCCCGCGTAGGCTGGTACGTCCGCAATCCCGAAGTGCTCGAAGGACTGCTCGGCGAAGGCCGCAACCCCCGCTATCTGAGCGACGTGGAGTTCGACCGCCGGCGCATCGCCCTCTCCGACGACCTCGACGAGGTGGTCCGCGAAGCCGACATCGTCATTCTGGCCACTCCGTCGGCCTACCTCAAGACGTTCCTCGAACCGCTGACGGTCTCGCTGCAGGACAAATTCGTCGTCTCGGCCATCAAGGGCATCGTTCCCGGCGACTACAAGACCATCGTCGAATACGTCCACGACCGCTACGACCTGTCGTACAAACAGATCGGCATCATCACCGGTCCGTCGCACGCCGAGGAGGTCTCGCGCGGCAAGCTCTCCTACCTCACGGTGGTCTGCACCGACCCGGAGAACGCCCAGATGCTGGGCGAGAAATTCGCCACGGACTACATTCACCTGAGCTACTCGACCGACCTGTACGGCATCGAGTACGCCGCCATCCTGAAAAACATCTACGCCCTCTCGGTCGGCATCGCCGTCGGGCTGGGTTACGGCGACAACTTCCTCGCGGTGCTGATCGCCAACAGCGCCGGAGAGATGCGCCGTTTTCTGGAAGAGAGCTACCCGGCCGAGCGCGACACGCTGGTGTCGGGCTATCTGGGCGACCTGCTGGTGACCTGCTACTCGGTCTACAGCCGCAACCGGCGGCTGGGACTGCTCATCGGCCACGGCTGCACGGTCAAAAGCGCCCTCAACGAAATGACGATGGTCGCCGAAGGCTACTTCGCCGCCGACTGCATCCGTCACATCAACGCCCGCCACAAGGTGCAGATGCCCATTGCCGATATGGTCTATGAAGTCCTTTACAAAGGAGTTCCTGTTCGGGAAGCCATGCAGGAGCTTACGGCAAAACTGATTTAACACCAATACAGTCATGAAAACTCTGTCGTTCGATCCCATTCGCGCCGATGTCGCAATCACCGAGAAGGAAAAATCCGCAGCCCTGCACGCCAACGCACTGCTGCACAACGGCCAAGGTGCCGGCAACGATTTCCTGGGCTGGGTGGGGCTTCCCTCCGCCCTCGACGAAGAGGAGTTGCAGGCGATCGAAACCGAAGCCGCCCGTCTGCGCGACCTGGCGGAAGTAATCCTCTGCATCGGTATCGGCGGCTCCTACCTGGGTGCACGCGCCGTCTATGAGGCGTTGAGCGACCCGTTCAACCTGCTGTATGAACATCCGGCGAACCCCATTCTGCTTTTCGTCGGACAGAACCTGTCGGAAGACTATCTGGCCCGTCTGCTCGCAGCCGTCGAGAACCGGTCGATCGCGGCCATCGTGATCTCCAAGTCGGGCACCACGACCGAGCCGGCCATTGCCTTCCGGCTGATCCGCAGCGAAATCGAACGCCGCTACGGACGTAAGGAGGCGGCCCGGCGCATCGTCGCCGTCACGGACCGCAGCCGGGGGGCGTTGAAAACCCTCGCGGACCGCGAAGGCTACCGCACTTTCGTCATTCCGGACGATGTGGGCGGACGTTACTCGGTTCTGACCCCGGTGGGTCTGCTGCCGCTCGCGGCGGCGGGCATCGACATTCGTTCCCTACTGGCCGGTGCGTGCGAAATGGAACGGGCGACGGCCGACGGAGTCCCGTTCGACGAAAATCCCGCAGCCCGTTATGCCGCCGTACGGAATATCCTCTACCGGCAGGGATTCATGATCGAAATACTCGCCTCCTACGAACCGCAACTACAATATCTGGCCGAATGGTGGAAACAACTCTTCGGCGAGAGCGAAGGCAAGCAGGGAAGGGGAATCTTCCCGGCCAGCGTCACCTTCACGGCCGACTTGCACTCGATGGGGCAATACATTCAGGAGGGAGAGCGGACGCTGTTCGAAACGGTCGTCTCCGTCGCCGCCCCGGAGCACCGGGTGAAGATCGGCAGCGACCCGGACAACCTCGACGGACTCAACTTCCTGACAGGCAAGCGCCTTTCGGAAATCAACCATACGGCCGAACTGGGCGTGAGCCTGGCCCATGCAGACGGGGGCGTCCCCAACCTGCGGATCGAAATTCCCCGCATCGACGCCCGCAGCCTCGGCACCCTGATCTATTTCTTCGAAAAAGCATGCGGCATCAGCGGTTACCTGCTGGGAGTGAACCCCTTCGACCAACCGGGAGTCGAGGCTTATAAAAAGAATATGTTCGCCCTGCTGGGCAAGCCCGGCTACGAAGAGGAGGCCGAAAAACTACGCCGGAAACTGTAATCCCCTCGGCTGCTGCGACCGGCGAACACAAGAGGATCCGACATTCAGACCGAATAAAACAGGAGTAAAAATCTTTGTGATTTTTACTCCTGTTTTTTGTAAAACGACAACTATCCAATCAAAAGTCCATTGCCGGAAACCACCTCCTACTCAAGACATTTTTTTAGAATAATTCCAAATGCCGCAATCCAAAGACAAACACCGAAAAATATATACCAGTACGGATGCGGGGCACACAACTCTTGGGCCCAATCTCCCTGTTTTTTATAATATCCATATTGAGAATAGAACATCAAAAAAAACATGATTCCAAAAAGGTACAAGAAAAAATCATCGTGCTGATTTTCCGATTCAAATCGCTTGTTATAATAAAATAAAATAAGGACTGCATTGCACAGTCCTTATTTTGTCGAATATGAATCCCGTATGACTTACAGAATCCGTACGCCTTCGGCGCTGCGTACCATCACAGAGTTGATGACCTCATCCGGAATGATGCCGTAAACGAATGTCAGCTTGTAGGTGCTGTCGTCCGCAGCCGTCATTACCATCGTTTCGCCGACACCGCTCATCTCCCCGGTTTCTTGATTGAGCTGGCCGAAAAGCCAGTCCACACCGGATACGGTATAGTCGTATGCCCAATTCTCGCCGTCGGAATATTTACCGGTAAGTTTCTTGGAAGTTTCGTCGAAAGTATAGGTACCCGTCATCTTCACGAACCCGTTCGAGCTGACGTCCTGATACATTTCGAAATTCTTCTCCTCGTCGAAAACGATATAAACCTCCTTCGGGAAATTCGTATCGTCGCCGCCTACCTCCCATTTGGTCATATGCCAGCCGTAAACATCGACAGGCTTGGGATCAGGAGGGGTAGGAGGAGTAGTTTCCTCGTTGTCACTGCAACCGACCAGCGCCACTCCGAAAAGCGCCACTGCCAATAAACTAATCAATCTTTTCATATTTCAATTATCAGGTTATACCCGTCTGAAACCGGACAGAATCAATTTCACAACACGCAAATATAATCAATCGAACGCTATTTCCAAAATTTTCACGTCGGAAATCCGAAAAAAGCCGGAAAGGAGGCCCGTTTTCATCGAAATTATCGCAGCGCTCCGCCCGACATCGGACTTACAGCACATCCACCAGGCCGTGTCTGACGGCATAAACCACCAGGCTCGCCGTATTTTTACATCCGGTCTTCTCCAGAATATTGGCCCGGTGCTTGTCCACCGTGCGCTTCGAAATGAACAGTTCGTCGGCGATCTCCTGGTTCGACAGCCCGCGGCACACGCAGACCAGAATCTCGATCTCCCGGGTCGAAAGGCGCTCGTCGGATCCTTCGTACCCGGACACTGCGGTCTGCATCCGGCTGGCGAGCGACCGCAGCACCTCCTCGCAGAAATAGGTGCCTCCGGCCGCCACCGTTTCGATCGCCCGCAACACTTCGTCCATCGGGGAATCCTTCATCAGAAACCCCTTGGCCCCGGCCTGAACCATCCGCGAGTAGTAATTCTCATCCCCGAACATCGAAAGGGTAATGACCTTGAGTCCGGGCTCCAGAGCCAACGCTTTCTCCGTCGTTTCCGCCCCGTTCATACCGGGCATGGCGAAGTCCATGAAGACCACGTCGGCCTCCGTCGCGGGCAGCATCGCCAGAAATTCCTCTCCGGTCGAAGCCTCTCCCACGACCCGAATTCCGTCGTACCGGTCGAGCAGTCCCCGCATCCCGCTGCGGAACAGCGAGTGATCGTCCACCAATATAATTCTGCAAAGTTCCATCGTTACAGTTTTTCCGCCGACTCAGCCTGGGTGCTGACCCGGATTTTCGCCTGCATACCGACGCCTTTGGCACTCGTGATGTCGAACCGCCCGTTCAGGGAGTTGATACGCGAAGCGATGTTCGACAACCCCATGCCGCAATCGGTCACGGCGGCAGGGTTGAACCCGCGTCCGTTATCCGTATAGTCGAGCGCGAGCGTATCGCCGCTCTTGGAGAGCGAAAGGTTGATCTCCGTACACCCCGAATGTTTGAGCGAATTATTCACCAGTTCGCAAACGACACGATAGAGAATCACCTCGACGTCGGTATCATAGCGCTCCGAGCGAAGGTTGGTCGTGAAGCGGATCTTCACGTCGTGCATCGCCGAACTCTTTCCCACGAAGTTCTGGATGCCCCGCGCCAGGCCGAAATCGTTGAGCACATGCGGCGAAAGGTTGTTCGAAATCTCCCGCAGCGAGCGGATCGCCTCGTCGATCACATAGGTCGTATTACCGATGATCTCCTGCTGATCGGCCGGCAGCGACTCCCGTTGCAGGGCCGACAGCGACATACGGGCCGACGAGAGCAACGGCCCCAGCCCGTCGTGCAAATCCTTCGCGAAACGCGACCGCGATTTCTCCTCGGTGCGCAGCACGGCCGTCAGGATGCGCTTGTTGAGCAACTGCCGCTGGCGATTGAGCCGGGCGATGTACTTGAAAAGCTTATGGGCATACATCACGCCGATCGACATACTGATCGAAATGACCAGTCCCAACCAGACGAACACCTCATAAGGCAACGTCTGACCGTTGGCACGCAGGAACTGTACGACCCGTTCGACGGAAAGGAGCGTGAATCCGATGGTGAACAGAATCCAGATCGAATTGTACTTGGTCGTACGGATCAAACGGATGGCGAACAGAGTCGCGATCGTCTGGATGACGATGGCCACGATGAGTAAAATTTTGATCAGCATATTGAATATTCCGCTAAAATTCGAATTCTTCCGCTCCGACGCACCGGCCCGAACCGCTTCCCGTCTTCACGAATACAAATATAAGAAAAGACGGGAGTAATTGAAAATTTATTTTCGGACAGCCGGTTCAAACACCCTCTATTCACCCCGAAACGAACGAAAATCGCCTCGGCACATCCCTGCGGTTCCGGCATATTCCGACTTCGGACCGAAATCCGGAATTACGCCCCGGGCAGCTTCCGTCGCAAAACAGGATCGCCCAATCTCCGGCACCTGCCTCCGGTCCGATGAATCCTATCCGAGTATCCGCTCCAGCGGAACCATCTGCGCATAGTCGGTCATATCCGTCTGCACGGGAACCACCGAAACATAGCCGTTCGCCAATGCCCACTCGTCCGTATCGGTCGATTCGGGTTCGCTATTGACGAACGCACCCGTCAGCCAGAAATACTCCCGGCCCCGAGGATCGTGGCGACGGAAAAACTCCTCGCGCCAATACCCTTTGTTCTGGCGGCACACCCGAATACCCTTCACCGCTTCGGGCCGTCCCTTGGGTATATTGACATTCAGACAGAACGGCGTGGGGGGATTGGCCTCGACCACCGCACGCACGATGCGCTCGCTGTAAATCTTCGCGGCTTCGAAATCCGCCTCCAGACTGTGATCGTCCAGCGAAAGCCCGATGGCAGGACAACCGTAGAAACTGCTCTCGATCGCACCGCCCATCGTACCCGAATAGAGGATATTGGCCGCCGAATTCGAGCCGTGATTGATCCCCGAAAGCGCCAGATCGACCTTGCGGCCCTTGAGAAAGTAGTCGAAAGCGATCTTCACGCAATCGACCGGGGTTCCCGAAAAAGCATAAACCTCCACGCCGTCGCCTTTCGACACTTCGCGCAGGAAAAGCGGATTATTGATCGTTATCGCCTGACTCATACCGCTCTGCGGCGTTTCGGGCGCAATGGCGACCACCCGGCCGAACTTGCGTGCGACCTCGAGGAGCGCCTGAATACCTCTTGAATTGTAACCGTCGTCGTTGGTGACGAATACCAACTTCTCTTTCATCATATTTTTCTCCGATTTTAGTGACAAATATACGAAAAGGCGGGCGACATTCGTCGAACTCATTCGAAAAGAATGTCCGAACCGCCTCCCATATTCCATACAACATACATACTTCCTTCCCTGCACCCGGGAAATTCCCCGCATGCCGATCCCGTCGGAAAATTCCATTGTAAACAAAAAGGATCGGAACGGGAAGTTGCAGACTAACCGCAAACCATGTGCCTCAAAGTTCGAGAGCCATCCATACGCACCGCCCGTCGAAGCAATCCGCACCTCCCGACACGATTCAAGATGAAACCCGTTCACCTCCCACACCCGCCGCAGCCGACATCGCCGCACAACCGGTCCGGTTGCGGAGTCATCTATTTTTTAGACAGCCGATTGCCCGTTTGGGAAAAAGTTTCTATATTTGCGGACCGTATCAACCTCTTATATTGGGTGCGAAGCCACGACCGGGAACATCAATCCGTTGATTCCCGGAGGATTGCAGAGCAAGATCCCTGCATGGTAGGCAAACACAGCGATAATGTTGAACGCAGAAATCATCAAAAAAATTGTTGCAACAATGAACAAGGATGCAGTAATCCGGCTCGTCAACGAGCAGATGTGGACCAAGACGGATGTTCCGTCGTTCCAGGCCGGTGATACGATCACCGTTACGTACAAGATCGTCGAAGGTAACAAGGAGCGCCTGCAGAGCTTCCGCGGCGTAGTTATCCAGATCAAGGGTACGGGCAAGACCAAGATGTTCACGATCCGCAAGATCTCCAACGGCATCGGCGTCGAGCGTATCTTCCCCCTCTATTCGCCCCACATCGAGAGCATCGAGGTAAACAAGCAGGGCGTGGTTCGTCGCGCACGCATCTACTACCTGCGTAACCTGACGGGTAAGAAAGCCCGTATCAAGGAGAAGAGAGCCGCTTCTACGAAGTAGATCCTTCCGCCTGCAAGAAAAAAGCCTCCGTTCGAGCGGAGGCTTTTTTCTTTAACACGAATCTTCACAACGCCGATACCCGCACCAGCTAAAAAAACGCTATTCCGGCCGGGCAAACATCTCGTCCGTCACCGGGTAGTCGATTTCGAAACCCCGGATAATAACTTTTCCCAACTTCCGACAGACAAGACAAAGATCGAGTTGCGGCCCGCCTTCCCGCGACCGACCGAAGAGCCGCATATCCCTGCCAATACCCGGCCGTCGGCCGTCCGCACTACGGACGATCCCGAAACGTTCCGAATAAATTCGTTGCCTCCGAAAAGCAAAAAGGTTGCAAACGAATATCGTTTGCAACCCAGCCGACCTCCCGGTCGTTTGCGGAGAGAAGGGGATTCGAACCCCTGATACGCTTTAGACGTATACGAGCTTTCCAGGCGCGCCTCTTCAACCACTCGAGCACCTCTCCTCGGATGGGCAAAGATAATGATTTTTCCGGCAATCGGCCAAATTTCGCTCCTACTAATTCACCGTCCGGCACGATATTTTCCGGCCACTGTCGGCAAAAGACGCTCCCGCATGCTTCAGAACCCGGGCGAAACGGCATCCATTCCCCCTGGCTCCCGCCCATTCGCCGTCAGGCAAAAGGCCGCGTGCCTTATAGCCGAAGAACGGCCTACACGGACCCGACGAGAACGATCCCTACCCAAAAACGAATCTCCAGGCGCAAACGGTATAACGCCGTCGCACCCGCTACTTGTCCGCAACCATCTGCTTCCACTCCGGATGCCGCAGAATATAACGGGCCATGAATCGACACAGCGGAACCACTTTCAGCCCCTGCCGTTTCAAATCTTCCAACACCGCCAGCGTCAACTGCGAGGCGATACCCTGTCCGCAGAACCGATCGGGAACGCCCGTATGGGTAACGGCGATACACCCGGGACCGCACTCCTCGTAATCCACCGCTGCCGTAGCACCGCCCAAATCGAATTCATAACGTCCGAGCGCCTTATTATTCTTCAATTCATACTTTTTCATAACCATCGAATATTGATTGTATGCAAAGAAGAACAAAATCCGCACCGCAACCCACATTTCGGGAAAGAAAAAACCGGACCGGGCGATTTGCCCGGTCCGGTATCGCAATCCGCACGAATCGGCTACGCCTTGCCGGCCGATCCGAGAACTTTCTCGCATTTGTGCATGTAGAGCTTCTTCATCTCCTCGCGGGCCGGCCCCAGGTATTTGCGGGGATCGAACTCTGCGGGTTTGTCGGTCAGCACCAGACGCACGGCGGCCGTCATGGCCAGACGGCTGTCCGAGTCGATGTTGATCTTGCAAACGGCGCTCTTGGCGGCACGGCGCAGCTGCTCCTCCGGAATGCCGATGGCATCCTTCAACGCACCGCCGTGCGTATTGATGATATGCACGTACTCCTGCGGCACGGACGAGGAGCCGTGCAGCACGATCGGGAACCCAGGGATGCGCTTCTCGATCTCCTCCAGGATGTCGAAACGGAGTTCGGGCGGCACGAGCACGCCGTCCGCATTGCGCGTGCACTGCTCGGGCTTGAACTTATTGGCTCCGTGCGACGTGCCGATCGAGATGGCCAGCGAATCCACACCGGTCTTCTTCACGAAATCCTCCACGTCCTCGGGACGGGTGTAGGTATGGTGTTCGGCCGAAACCTCGTCCTCGACACCGGCCAGCACACCCAGCTCGCCCTCCACCGTCACATCGTGCTTGTGGGCATACTCCACGACCTTCTTCGTCAGCGCCACGTTCTCATCGTAAGGCAGGTGCGAACCGTCGATCATCACCGACGAGAAACCCATATCGACGCAATCCTTGCAAAGCTCGAAGGTATCGCCGTGATCCAGATGCAACACGATCGGAATGTTCTTGCCCAACTCCTTGGCATACTCCACGGCACCCTGGGCCATGTAGCGCAGAATGGTCGGATTGGCATACTTGCGGGCACCCGACGACACCTGCATAATCACGGGCGACGAAGTTTCGACGCACGCCTGCACGATGGCCTGCATCTGCTCCATGTTATTGAAATTGAAAGCGGGAATGGCATACCCACCCTTGATCGCCTTGGCAAACATCTCGCGGGTATTCACCAGGCCCAGTTCTTTATAAGATACCATAATTATATAATAATTTAAGAATTTATGCGTTCCTATCTTTACAAAATTAAGCATTATTTCCTTAATAACAGGCTCTTTCCCGAATAAAAATCAGGCGGGAGAAAAAATAGCGCTCAAACGGAATATTCTGATTTTATTTTAGTAAATTTGCGAATAATTGGCAATTTTTCTAACGCTACAATAAAGACCTCAACACCATGTCGGAATTCATCTATCAAGAACCATTCCCGATCGAATGTGACAAGACGCAATATCGTCTGCTGACCAAAGAGTATGTCAAGATCGTCGAATGCGACGGACGCCGCATTCTCAAGGTCGATCCCAAAGGTATCGAACTGCTGGCCCGCGAAGCCTATACCGACGTATCGTTCTACCTGCGCCCGGCCCATCTGGAGCGACTCCGCCACATTCTGGAGGATCCGGAAGCTTCCGACAACGATAAATTCGTGGCCTACACCATGCTGCTCAACCAGACGGTCGCCGCCGAAGGCGAACTGCCGACCTGCCAGGACACCGGCACGGCCATCTGCATCGGCAAGAAGGGCGAGAATGTCTTTACGGGAGCGGACGACGCCGAATGTATCGCCCGGGGCGCCTACGAAGCCTACAAGGAGCGCAACCTGCGCTATTCGCAGGTGGTGCCCTTCACGATGACCGAGGAGAAGAACTCGGGCACGAACCTGCCCGCACAGATCGATCTCTACGCCGACAAAGGCAACGAATACAAATTCCTGTTCATCACCAAAGGCGGCGGCTCCGCCAACAAAACCTTCCTCTACCAGCAGACCAAAGCGCTGCTGAACGAGAAATCGCTTCTGGAATTTTTCCGCTCGAAACTCATGGATCTCGGCACCTCGGCCTGCCCGCCCTACCACCTGGCCGTCTGCATCGGCGGCACGTCGGCCGAAATGTGTCTGGCGACCGTCAAGAAGGCTTCGGCAGGTTACCTCGACCAGCTGCCCACCTCGGGTAACGAAGGAGGACGCTGCTTCCGCGACCTGGAGTGGGAACAGAAAATCCTCCAGATCTGCCGGGAGAGCGGTATCGGCGCCCAGTTCGGCGGCAAATACCTCGTACACGACGTGCGGGTGATCCGCGCTCCGCGCCACGCGGCGTCGTGCCCCGTCGGCATCGGCGTAAGCTGCTCGGCCGACCGCAACATCAAAGCCAAAATTACCGAAGAGGGCATCTTCCTCGAACAGCTCGAGAAGAACCCGGCCCGCTTCCTGCCCAAAGAGGCCCCCGCCATGTCGCCCGCCGTGGACATCGACCTGGATCAAGGCATGGACAAGGTGCGCGAAATCCTCTCCAAATATCCGATCAAAACGCGCCTGAACCTGCGCGGCACGCTCATCGTGGCCCGCGACATCGCCCACGCCCGCATCAAACAGATGCTCGATGAGGGCAAGCCGATGCCCGAATATTTCAAGAAACACCCGATCTATTACGCCGGTCCGGCCAAGACGCCGAAAGGAATGCCTTCGGGCAGCTTCGGACCCACGACGGCAGGCCGTATGGATCCTTACGTGGATCTGTTCCAGGAGCACGGCGGCTCGCTGATCATGCTGGCCAAGGGCAACCGCTCGCAACAGGTGACGGACGCTTGCCGAAAACACGGCGGATTCTACCTCGGTTCGATCGGCGGTCCGGCGGCTGTGCTGGCCAAAGATTCGATCAAATCGGTCGAAGTGGTCGATTTCCCGGAACTGGGTATGGAAGCCGTCCGCAAGATCTACGTCGAAAACTTCCCGGCCTTCATCCTCGTGGACGACAAAGGCAACGATTTTTTCGCGCAGCTCAAACACTAAACGCTCCGCCCCGGCCGTTATAGGGGCAACCAAGGAAACAGACAGTCAATGAAAGGTTTTTTCTGTAAAATAACCCTCGCATTATGTTTCGTAATCTTCGTCGGCTCCGCAGCAAGAGCCGACGAGGTTACTTTCAGCGCCAACGCCCCGATGGTCGTCACGGCAGGCGAAAGTTTCCGGGTGGAGTTCTCGCTCAACGCCACGCCCGACGACGATTCGTTCGAAGCGCCGGATTTCGGGGCGTTCGACGTACTGGCCGGCCCGGCGATCTCCCAGGGACACTCGATTCAGATCATCAACGGCGCGATGACCAAAAACGTCAATTATACGATCACCTACGTATTGTTGGCGCAGGACGCGGGCAACATCACGATCGGTCCGGCTTCGATCAAGGTCGATAAAAAAAGATACAAGACCCAGCCTCTGCCAATCGAGATCTCCGACAAGCCGTCGGCAGGCAGCGCCCAGGCTTCGCAGGGAAATTCAGGCTCTTCGGATAAAAGTATCGAGGAGGAAGCCCAGGGACAGATCGCCAAAGACGATCTGTTGCTGCGCGTCCACATATCGAAACAGTCGGTCTTCAAAGGCGAACCCCTGCTGGCGACCTTCAAGCTCTACCGCCGGGTGGCGATCGTGGGCTACGAAGACATTAAATTCCCCTCCTTCAACGGCTTCTGGACACAGGACATCGACGTTTCGAACGCCATGTGGCAGCGTGAAACCCTGAACGGCAAGGTCTATGAATCGACAGTCGTAAAAGAGTGTCTGCTCTACCCGCAGCAGGCGGGTACGCTCGTGATCGAACCCGCAACGATCACCGCCATTGCACAGGTTATCGTACAGAGCCGCCGCAACATCGATCCGTTCTTCGGCGGCGGGCACGAAGTCTATAATCTGCGGCGCAAGTTGCAGACGCCCCGCGTGAACATCACGGTCAAAGAGCTCCCTGCGGGCGCTCCGGCCAGCTTTACGGGCGCCGTCGGCAAATTCTCCATGGAGGCATCGCTCTCCGCAGACCAACTGGCGGCCAACTCGGCCGGGACCTTCACGGTGAAAATCACGGGACAGGGCAACCTGCCTTTCATCCAGGCTCCGAAACTGACGCTGCCCGCCTCGTTCGAGCAATACAACGTCAAAACCACCGAATCCATCCAAACGGCGACTGCGGGAACCTCCGGCTACCGGCAATTCGAATATCCGTTCATCGCGCGCGCCGAAGGGACGTACCGTATCGATTCGATCCTTTTCACCTACTTCAATCCCGACCGCCGGGAATATGTGACCCTCTCCTCGCAAAGCTTCCCGCTGCAAATCACACCGGATGCCAACGGCGGAGAGAGCTACATGATCAAAGGACTCTCCAAGGAGGACGTTCAGATGCTGGGACAGGACATCCGTTTCATCCGCCTGGGCAAGGCACGCCTCCAGCCGATGCGCGAGCCATTCTTCCTGAGCGGACTCTATATCGGACTGCTGGCTGCGATTCTCGTCCTTTTCGCCGGAACTTACATCGCGCTGCGCAAGCAGATCCGCGACAGCCAGAATGCGGCTCTGATCCGGGGCCGGCGGGCCAACAAAGTGGCCATTCAGCGTTTCAGGATAGCCAAGAACTATATGGAAGAGCACAACCAGCACGCCTTCTACGAAGAGATGCTGAAGGCTTTATGGGGGTATATGAGCGATAAATTCAATATCCCGGTAGCCAATCTCACCAAGGAAAATGTCCGCGAGGAGCTCCACAAGCGCGGAGCCGCGCCGGAAGACACCCAGCTTTTCTCGGAACTCATCACCCGCTGCGACGAAGCCCAATATTCGCCGGTGGCTTCGGCCCGTATGAGCGACGTATATCGGGACGGCCTCGAACTGATTTCCCGCATCGAATCGATCATCAAACGCTAAAAGCCATGAAACGATATATTCTCTTTCTCCTCGCCACGCTGTTGAGCGCGGCGGTTTCGGGGCAGACTGCCGCCCGAACCGATTCGCTGGCTCAACACCCGCAATCGGAGCAAACCGCCTCGGCAGCTTACGCATCCGATCCCGACAAGTTGTGGGATCAGGCCAACACGGCTTACATCAACAACGACTTTCCTACGGCAATTTCGCTTTACGAAACAATTCTGTCGAGCGGCAGGCAATCGGGCAAACTCTACTATAACCTGGCAAATGCCTATTTCAAGGAGCAGGAAATCGGTCGGGCGATCCTCAACTACAACCGGGCGCTGAGGCTCAATCCCGGGAACGAAGACATACGCTACAACCTGCAAGTCGCCGAGAAAATGACCAAAGACCACATCGACGCCGTCCCCGAATTTTTCGTCAAGACCTGGTTGTCGAATCTGCGCAACCTTTTGAGCAGCACGACATGGGCCGTCCTCTCGCTGGTCTTCCTGGCAGCAATGCTCGGCTCAGCGCTTTTCTACCTGCTCTCCCGTCGTCTGGTACGACGCAAGATAGGATTCTACGGCACCGCAACAGCCTTTCTGCTGCTGGTACTGACCCTCTGCTTCGCAGCCATCGACCGCCGGGAGGCGATCGACCGCACATCGGCCGTCGTACTGCGGGATGCCGTCGCCGTCAAAAGCTCTCCCAATCAGAACTCAACCGATCTCTTCATTCTGCACGAAGGCACCAAAGTAGAAATTTCGGACCGTCTGAACGGCTGGTGCGAAATCACCATCGCCGACGGCAAAAAGGGCTGGATGGAGTGCTCGACGTTCGAAACCATCTAAAAAACCGGATCCGCCCCTGCGAATCCAAAAATTTCCAAGAACGTGTCCAGACTGCTTCAAGACGTGACCGGAGAACTGTCGAAACTCCCAGGCATCGGACGCCGCACGGCGTTGCGCCTGGCGATCCACCTGCTGCGCATGGAACCCGATTCGGTAAGCGACATGACACGCAGCATCGACCGATTCCGCCGCGACATCAAATACTGCAAATTGTGCAACAACCTCTCGGATGAAGAAATCTGTCCGATCTGCGCCGACCGGGAGCGCGACCATACGACCGTCTGTGTCGTAGAACAGGTCGCCGACGTACTCTCGATCGAAAATACCCGCCAGTACCGTGGACTCTATCACGTATTGGGCGGTGTAATCTCTCCGATGCAGGGCATCGCCCCTTCGGACCTGAAGATCGACCTGCTGATCGAGCGGATCGCCCAGGGGACAATCCGGGAAGTGATCCTCGCCATCTCGACCTCGGTCGAAGGCGAAACAACCCTGTTCTATCTGCTCAACCGGCTGCGCCAATACCCGCAGGTGAAAGTCACGTCGATCGCCCGGGGGATCGGCTTCGGCGACGAACTGGAATACGTGGATGAACTGACGATTACTCACGCACTGATGAACCGGCGGGAAATCGAATAGGAAACTCGCGCCCGGAAAATCCGCACCTCCGCCAAATACAAAGCAACCGCGAATATCCGAAACGAATATTCGCGGTTGTTTTTCCACCGGGCCGACATTTCACCGCTGATCGACGAAATGAAGCTTATCGGTATCGAATCCCTGTTTTTCGACCTGTTCCAGAATCCGGGCCAGCACCTGCGTAGATAATCGAGGTCGGCGAGCGAGAATCCATAAATATTTGGCCGATCGGCCGCTTACGACGACCCACTGCCGCTCGGCAGCGGAATCGCATGCCGGCATCGTATAGTCGCTATAAAAAAACCAAAAAGACGAAACCCGCAGGCATTCGTAATCGGCAGACAACCGACCTTTTGCACTCGAAATCCGGTCCCGGCCCGTTCTGCCGTCCTTGCCCCGATAGACGATTCGCATTTTACTTTCCGACAATAATCGGTAAACCACCCGGGATCCGACCGTCCCCTCCTGAAACGGATGATCGAAACGAGCGATCTCGTACCACTCGCCGACATACAAATCGGGATTCGCCCACGGTCCACAGCCGACAGCGGCAACGACCGGTCCCCGACCGTACGCGGCGCCCGCCACAAGCAACATCGTCGCAAACAGCATATATTCGATTTTCACCCTGGTCATAACGAGGGTGTATCGCATATTCTATACCGGATTACGTCTATTGCAAAGATTCCTGCAAACTTTTCAACGTGCGGTAAATTCCCTCGGCATCATAACCGCACTGGGCATACAATTGCGCGGGCGTTCCATGTTCGACAAAACGATCCGGAATACCCAGGCTCACGACCTTCGGCAGATAGCCGTGCTCGCAGAAGAACGCGACGACAGCTTCTCCCACGCCGCCGCGCAAGGCTCCGTCCTCGACGGTCACCACACAACGGAACTTACGTCCGACCTCGTGCAGCAGCTCCTGGTCGAGCGGCTTGGCGAAACGCAGGTCGTAATGGGCCACCCGAATCCCGTCCGCCTCCATACGCGCAATGGCCTCGGAAGCAAAATTGCCGACCGTACCGATCGTAAGGACCGCAATCCGCTCCCCTTCCTTCAGGCAACGCCCCCGCCCGATTTCCATCGCAGCGAACGGCTCATCGCGCCAGGCGACGCCCGCTCCGTTACCGCGCGGATAGCGGATGGCGAAGGGCCGACCGGCCTCGAGCGCCGTAAACATCATGTTCCGAAGTTCCAGCTCGTTCATCGGCGCAGCCACCGTCAGATTGGGAACCGTACCGAAATAGGCCAGATCGAAAGCGCCGTGATGCGTCGCTCCGTCCTCACCCACCAGACCGCCCCGGTCAAGACACATGACCACCGGAAGGCGCTGGATCGCCACGTCATGAATCACATTGTCATAAGCCCGCTGCATGAAACTCGAATAGATGTTGCAGAAAGGCACCATGCCCGCAGCCGCCAGTCCGGCGGAGAAAGTCACGGCATGTCCTTCGGCGATACCGACGTCGAAACAACGCTCCGGCATCTCTTTCATCAGAATATTCATCGAGCTGCCCGACGGCATGGCGGGCGTTATCCCCACGATCCGCTCGTCGGCACGGGCCAGTTCGAGCAGCGTCTGGCCGAAAACATCCTGGTATCGGGCCACTTCGGTCTTGCTGACGATCCGCTCGCCCGTTTCCGGGTTGAATTTGCCCGGAGCGTGCCATACCGGCTTATTGCACTCGGCGGGCTTATAACCCTTTCCCTTTACGGTCATCACATGCAGCAACTTGGGTCCCTCGATACGTTGCAAGGCAGTCAGCACCCGCACCAGTTCCGGCAAATTGTGTCCGTCGATCGGGCCGAAATAGCGGAAATTCAAACTTTCGAACAGGTTGCTGTTCTTCAACAGTCCCTGCTTGACGGCATTGCCCGCTTTCTGACAAAACCGCAAAACAGCCGGCGTATGGGACAAAATCCGCCACAGGCGGCGTTTGATAGCGTTATAGCGCCTCGATGTCGAAATCTTGACCAGGTAGTTCTTCAAGGCCCCGGTAGCCTGGTCGATGGCCATGTTGTTATCGTTGAGAATGACCAGCAGGTTGGTCTGCTTGCTCGCACCGGCGTTGTTCAGCCCCTCGAACGCCAGACCGCCCGTCATCGAACCGTCGCCGATCACGGCCACCACCTGCCGCTGCTCGCCCTTGAGTTCCGCAGCTTTGGCCATACCGAACGCCGCCGAAATCGACACGGAGGCATGTCCGCCGCCGAAAGCATCGTAAGGACTCTCGGACATACGCGGGAAGCCGCTGATACCGCCCAGCTTGCGATTGGTCCGAAACGCCTCGCGGCGCCCGGTAATGATTTTATGGGCATAGGTCTGATGCCCCACGTCCCACACGATTTTATCGTCAGGAGTATTGAATACGTAGTGCAGAGCGACGGCAAGCTCCACCGCTCCCAGGCTCGAAGCCAGGTGTCCCGGATTGGACGAACATTGTTCGATGATGTACTGACGCAGTTCGTCGCAATACTGACGCAAGTCAGAGCCCGACAACTTCTTCAAGTCATCGGGCGAATCAATCCGATCGAGCCATTTATATTCCGAATGCATCATGGATAGGCAAAGATAGCATTAAAAAACGACATTTTTTCGAAATTTTTCCTATCTTCGCATTATCAAATTCCGCTCCGCTTATGAAATACAACAGAATACTCCTGAAACTCAGCGGTGAATCCCTGCAAGGGACTCAAAAATACGGTCTTTCGACCGACGTGCTCCACAGCTATGCGGAGCAAATCAAAGCCGTCGTCGGAACGGGAGTTCAGGTAGGCATCGTCATCGGCGGCGGCAACATCTTCCGGGGACTTCAGGGCGCCCGCAAGGGGTTCGACCGCGTGAAAGGCGACCAGATGGGGATGCTGGCCACGATTATCAACTCGCTGGCCCTGCAGTCGGCCCTCGAGGACAACGGCGTGAAAGCGAAAGTCCTCACCTCGATCCGGATGGAACCCATCGGAGAGTATTACTCGAAAGCCAAGGCGCTCGACTACCTCGAAGCCGGATACGTAGTCATCATCGGCGGCGGCACGTCGAACCCCTATTTCTCGACCGACTCTGCATCGGCGCTGCGCGGCATCGAGCTCGAAGCCGACGTCATGCTCAAGGGTACGCGCGTAGACGGCGTCTATACGGCCGATCCGGAGAAAGACCCTGCTGCGGAGAAGTTCGACGAAATCACCTTCGATGAAGTTTATCGTCGCAACCTGAAGGTTATGGATATGACCGCCTTCACGCTTTGCCGCGAAAACGGCCTCCGGGTCATCGTCTTCGACATGGACACTCCGGGCAACCTGGAAAAGGTGCTCGCCGGAGAGAAGATCGGCACACTGGTCAAACTCTGAAAACCTATTATATCGCTATGACCGAACGTAAAAAACCCAATAACAAACGTCTTATCCTGATGATCGTCCTGCTCGCGGTCGTCATCGCCCTGATGTGGCTGCTGCCCGACGGATCGCAGCCCGCAGCCCCCGCAACGAACGCTCCGAAGACCGAACAGACCAAGAATACGAACGATGCGCCCGACGACATCGAGGCTACGACCCTTGTTAAAGCCGGGACACAGGCACCCGATTTCCGGGTGGAAATGTTCGACGGCACGACCTTCACCCTGGGCAGTCTGCGCGGCAAAGTGGTGCTTCTGAATTTCTGGGCGACCTGGTGCGGTCCCTGCCGCGAGGAATTGAGCCGCGTACAGAAGGACATCATCGACCGCTTCAAGGGGAACGAAGACTTCGTTTTCCTGCCCGTATCGCGCGGCGAAACCCGCGAAACGGTCGCCGCTTTCCGGGAAAAGATGGGTTTACGTTCCCGATGGGACTCGACCCCGAACAGAAAATTTACAGACTTTACGCCTCCAACTACATTCCGCGTAATTTCCTGATCGGCAAAGACGGCAAAGTTATTTCCGCGACCATCGGTTACGAGGCCCCCGAATTCGACGAACTCATTCTGCTGATCGAGCGACAACTCAACTCCGCCAACTAAACAAATACGACATATGGATACCAAAACCATTCTTTCCGAAGCTTCCGACCGCATGCAGAAAACGATCGAGCACCTCGAAGAAGAGCTGCTCAACATCCGGGCAGGCAAGGCGAGCCCGACCGTGCTGAACGGAGTTTTCGTAGATTATTACGGATCTCAAACCCCGATTTCAGGCGTGGCAAGCGTCACGGTACCCGATGCCAAGACCATTCTGATCCAGCCCTGGGACAAAAACCTGATCCGCGCGATCGAAAAGGCGATCATCGACTCCAACATCGGGCTGACCCCCTCGAACAACGGGGAGCAGATCCGACTGTCGATCCCGCCCCTGACGGAAGAGCGGCGCAAAGAGCTGGTCAAGCAGGTACGCCAGGAGGCGGAAACCGCCCGCATCAGCTTGCGCAACGCACGCCGGGACGCTGTCGAAGCCTTCAAGAAGGCCCAGAAGGAAGGCATGTCCGAAGACGAGGCGAAAGACGGTGAAACCCAGGCGCAGAAGCTGCTCGACAAGTTCACCAAATCGCTGGACGCGATACTCGACAACAAGGAAAAAGAGATCATGACCGTATAGATACGCTTTCTCCGAGAAACCGAACACCCCGACGCATAAACGCCGGGGTGTATCTTTCATCAGAGGGGGATTTTTATATCAGGTACCCCACCCACTCAAGAAAACTCGCCCGTCATGCCTCTGCGATTCGAAAAAATCACCACGCACAAAAAACGCTTCCTCGACCTGCTCCTGCTGGCCGACGAACAGGAATCCATGATCGACCGCTACCTGGAACGGGGCGAAATGTTCGTAGCCCGTGACGACGGACAGGTCGTCGCCGAATGCGTCGTCACGGACGAAGCCGACAGAATCGGAGAGATCAAGAATCTGGCTGTACCCCTCCAGTATCAACGGAAAGGATACGGACGACAAATGCTCGAATTTCTGGAAGCGCACTACCGGGATCGTTACCGGACGCTTCTCGTCGGCACCGGGGATGTTCCCCGCACACTCCGTTTTTACGAACGATGCGGATACGTTCGCTCGCACTCGATCCCCGGCTTCTTCACCGATCATTACGACCACCCCATCATCGAAGATGGCAGGCAACTGGTAGATATGGTTTATCTGAAGAAGTCCTTGTAACCCGACCTGTCGATCCGGCCACGCAAAAAATCGTGCGCCGCAGAAATCCCATCCGATCGGGTTATTTTTCACCGGAATCATCCGAAATTCTGTTTTTTTTAATACCTTCGCGGCAAGACAACTATGAAACTCATTCTTAAAATATCGCTCGCATGCCTGCTCGCAACAGGCTGCGCATCGAAAATTTCCGCCCAAACTTACGTCAAACTCAACGGACTCTATGCGCTCGTGGGCGTAGTCAATCCGGCCGTCGAATTCACGATCTCCCCCAAATCGACCTTCCAGACCGAAATAGTCGTTTCTCCGTGGAAGTCGATAAACAACCATCACGCCCTCTTTTGTATCTTCATGGGCGAATACCGCCGTTATTTCAAGGAGCACAACCGAGGCTGGTACCTCGGAGCCAATATCGGCATGCAGGCTTTCGACCTCTCGAAACCCTACATCGAAAACTGGAAGCTCAAATTCGAAAACCGATATAGCAAAGGTTACGGATTCATGATCGGCCTCTGCGTCGGCTACGAACATATCTTCCGCGAACGTTGGGTGCTCGACGCCTACTTCGGCTGGTCGTGGATGAGCAGCTTCTACAACGGCTATTCCATGGACGGGAAAATCGACATGAACCCCGGCCATCAGGTCGAACCCAAATACCCCGATCCGTTCAACGGTTCGTCGGAGTGGTATCCCAACAAGATCGGATTGTCGATCGGATACCGTATTTTCAATCCGCACAAGAAAAAATAGTTCGGCAACAACTCGTCCTGCCTCCGCGCTCCCCAACCGATTCGAATCACCCGCCGCACGGACATCGCTTCCGTATCGTCATTTTTCAACCGTATCCGTAATTTTTCCCGGTAAATTTTGGCGGGGGGGGGAATTACTTATATTTGCAGCGGAAACTCATTCGCCCGGGAATACATCCACTTTTCCCCAAGAACGTTTCCGAACAAAATATAAACCCCAAGCAAATATCCCTAAACAATGAAAAAAATTCTTTTCACGCTGTTCGCCCTGGTATTGGCATCCGGTATCGCCGCCCAAATTCCCGAACCCGATTTCATTGGCGAAGTATTGGCGATTCATTCGGACGGCACGGCGGAAAAATTGGAAAAACACAATGTCAAAATGCGCACCGGAGCCGGAGTGTATATAGCAGGTCTGGCCGTCAATAAGTCGAAAACTAAAATTCTCGTCGCAGGTAGTCAAGCCAACGTACGCTTCGCAGCCGACGAACCGGTCAATCTGATTGTCCGCGCCGTAGACAACAAAACCGACCCGATGTCGATCGTACGGGTATTCGCCATGAAGAACAACCGAAAACAACGCTCGGCAGTCATCTCGGCCGTAGGTTCGTTCAACGTCACATCCAACGATATGGAGTACCTGCCCTTTACCGCAGAAAAATACGGAGAAAACTCCTATTACCTGACTTTCGGAGATGCCCCTGCCGGTGAATACGGCATCATCGTCACCAACCCCAACAATGTCGATGAAAAAATGATCATCGTATCGGCTTTCGGAATCGATCCGGAAAAAATGCCTGCTGCATCCGGTTCCGAAACGGCAGAGGACACAGAGTAAAACATCCGGCAAATACGGCCCTGGAAACGACATTACGATATCGCACTCCACGACAGCCTACAACAAAAGAACCCCCGCCGCAAGCATTGGTCTTGCGGCGGGGATTCTTCCATTAAACGGGGATTACTTGCGGTAAACCTTGGTATAGCCGTAAATCGCCTCGTCACCGAGCTCTTCCTCGATCCGGAGCAACTGGTTATACTTGGCCATACGGTCGGAACGCGACATCGAGCCGGTCTTGATCTGACCCGCATTGGTCGCTACGGCGATGTCGGCGATCGTCGAATCCTCGGTTTCGCCCGAACGGTGCGAAGTAACCGACGTATATCCGGCACGATGCGCCATCTCGATAGCGTCGAGCGTTTCGGTCAGCGTACCGATCTGATTCACCTTAATCAGGATCGAGTTCGCGCATCCCATCTCGATACCCTTGCGCAGGAAATCCACGTTGGTTACGAACAGGTCGTCGCCGACCAACTGACACTTGTCGCCCAGCTCGGCCGTCAGCATCTGCCAACCCGTCCAGTCGTTCTCGGACATACCGTCCTCGATCGAATCGATCGGATATTTGGCGACCAAGCTCTTGAGGTACTCGACCTGCTCTTTCGAAGAGCGCTTTGCACCGTTCGCACCCTCGAACTTCGTATAGTCGTAAACACCGTCCGCATAAAACTCCGAAGAGGCGCAGTCCATAGCGATCGACACGTCGCCGCCCTCGCTCTTGCGGCCCGGCTTGTAACCGGCAGCCTTGATCGCTTCGAGGATCGACTCGATCGCATCCTCCGTACCCTTCAGCGCGGGTGCGAAACCTCCTTCGTCGCCTACGGCCGTCGAGAGGCCCCGGTTGTGCAACACCTTCTTCAGGCTGTGGAACACCTCGGCACCCATGCGAAGACCTTCGCGGAACGAGGGAGCGCCCACCGGACGGATCATGAACTCCTGGAAAGCGATCGGAGCGTCCGAATGCGAACCGCCGTTGATGATGTTCATCATCGGCACGGGCAGCGTCTTGGCATTCACACCGCCGATGTAGCGGTAGAGCGGCAGACCGAAATAGTCGGCGGCAGCGCGGGCTACGGCCAGCGAAACACCCAGGATGGCGTTGGCGCCCAGCTTCGATTTGGTCGGCGTACCGTCCAGCGCGATCATCGTCTTGTCGATGCCCACCTGATCCGTTACGCTCATACCGACGATCGCCGGAGCGATGATGTTATTCACGTTCTCCACCGCCTTCTCGACGCCTTTGCCCGAATAACGGCTCTTGTCGCCGTCACGCAGTTCAAGGGCTTCGTGCTCTCCCGTCGAAGCACCGCTCGGCACGGCTGCACGGCCGAATGCACCCGATACGGTTCTTACTTCGACCTCGATGGTCGGGTTACCTCTCGAATCGAGGATTTCTCTTGCATGGATCTCTACAATCTGCATAGCTGTAATTTTTTGAATTTTATAAAAAACAATTTCGTTTTCAACGGTCGTTTCACAGGTGCGGCATCTACCTGCAACCTCGGTTGTCTGCCGGATCGCACCCACCGGACGCACGAAAAGTCGCAACGAGGCGGATCCGAATTCCGAACTGCCGCAGCGCAATCTGTCGAACCGTGCAAAGATAACGATTTTTACAGACAAACTGTTATTCGAATAACATTATTTCTCCCTTCGAAGTCGGTTATAAGAAACGGCAAATCCGACGCCAAAAACTTATTTTATCAACGAAAAACCTTTTTTTATCACCGATATTTTCTTATCTTCGGTATAGAAAACTAACCCTAACTTCGATCGTATGAAAAAACTTTTCCTCTGTTTGCTGGCGATAACGGCAGCGATCTCCACCGCATGGGCACAAACGCCCAAAAAGAATATTTTCGGCCTTCGGGTCGGTATGGATATGAGCAAAATCAGCATCCTGGATACCGGTTCCGGAGAGAAATACCTGTCGGAATTACGGACCTCATTCAACATCGGCCTGACGGACCAGATCCGACTGCTGAACGACAAGCCCTTCTATTTCCAGTTCGGCCTGATGCTGCACAACAAGGGAGGAAAAGTCCAAGCTACCGACGGCGGCTCGGACATTGAGCTCTCCCTGAACGCAATGTACCTGGAACTTCCCGTCATGCTCAACTACCACATCCGGCTCGCCCCGAAAGTCGCTGTCATTCCTTTCGCCGGATTCTACGGATCGCTGGGTGTGGACGGCAAACAGTCCTTTGACGACTTGGGACTTGAAATCCAACAGAATTTGTTCGGCAAAAATAAAATGTTTCAACGCGGAGACTTCGGCGGGCGGATAGGCATCGGATTAAGCATCCACTCCGTCTATATCGGCGCCTCTTACGGCGGCGGTTTCCTCAACATCGCCCAGGAAGACGACACCTCCAAATTCCGCAACCGCAGTTGGTCCCTCTCCGTCGGCTACGATTTTTAACCCGTCTGTCTTTTTATTTCATTACCGAAAGTCCGTATCGGGACCTCGCCCCGGTGTTCCGAAACAGACATAAAACGGCCCTGAAGAAAACTTCAGGGCCGTTTCTTATCGTTTCACGGAAAGCGGCAGGTCCGCGCCTCCGGCATAGAACATCGCCAGATCGACCGGCACCGTCCCCCGGTTTTCACCATAGTGGAACGTATTCACCAGTTCGACGATACCGCTGCCCGCCGAAAAAGTCTTCGACAGACCGTTTTCCGCAACAACGGTAAGTTCGCCTTGCAGCACGACACCGGCATTGATTACGGGATGACGGTGCATCGCCAGCCGTTCACCGGGAGCGATCGTAATCCGAAGAATCGTAATACGGGGCGTTCCCGCAGGATAAGACGGCAGCGCCGTGCCGTCCCAACTCTCGGAAGTATCGACGATCGTCGTGGAACCGGTCCGTGCCTCGCGGGAGTCCGCCGACACAACTCCGCCCGATTCTCCGACCGGATCGCCGCACAGCTCCCGCAACGGATTCCGGGACACTATTTCAGATTCTTCTTGCGGATCACCTCCAGCATATCGTCCGTCATGCTCGACAGATCCCACTCGGGCTTCCAACCCCACTCCTCACGGGCGCAGGTATCGTCGAGCGAATTGGGCCAGCTTTCGGCAATGGCTTTCTTCACCGGATCGACGTCGTAATCCATCGTGAAGTCGGGCAGACGCTTCTTGATCTCGGCATAGATGATCTCCGGCGTGAAGCTCATCGACGCGATGTTGAAACTGTTGCGGTGTACGAGCTTCGTCGGATCGGCCTCCATCAGCTCCACGCAGGCACGCAGCGCATCGGGCATGTACATCATGTCCATATAGACATCGCCCGGCACGGGGCAGGTGAAGCGGCCCGAACGGATCGCTTCGTAGTAGATCTCCACCGCGTAGTCGGTCGTACCGCCGCCCGGAAGGGTCACGTTGGAAATCAATCCGGGGAAACGCACCGAACGGGTATCCACACCGAAACGGCTGTGGTAATAGTCGCCAAGCATCTCGCCCGTCACCTTGCATACGCCGTACATCGTCGTCGGACGCATCACGGTATCCTGCGGAGTCTTGTCCTTGGGCGAAGAGGGACCGAACGCGCCGATCGAACTGGGGGTGAACAGCGCGCAGTTATACTGACGGGCCACCTCCAGCGAATTCATCAGCGCACCGATATTGACCTGCCATGCCGTCTGGGGCTTCGCTTCGCCGACAGCCGACAACAGGGCTACCAGGTTAAAAATCGAATCGATCTTCTGACGCGACACCATTTCCGCCATTGCATTGGCATCCAGGGCGTTCATCACCTCGAAAGGTCCCGACTCGGCAAGCTGCTTGCACTCGCGCACGTCCGTTGCGACCACATTGTCGTTTCCGTAAATTTTACGGAGATAAGTTGTTAATTCGGAACCGATCTGGCCACCGGCACCTACGATTAAGATACGTTTCATATATTTTTAGTTATAAACCGGAAGCAAAGATATAAAATGATTATCAATTCCGAACTTTTTCTTCGCACTTTTCAAATCATAGAATCCGGGCCGCTTCCCATCTTATTCATACTCCATCCGTACTATGCAAAACGTTCTCACCGCAGAAAGACATGCCCCCGGCGGGGCAAGCGGCAAAAAATCCCGCCCGGGGAAACCTCGGGCGGGATATCGTTGTTCGTATCAGCCGGTACAACCGGCCGGAAAGCATCGCTACCGGCGACAGGCATCCTCGCGCCCGCTACCGTTGTGACGCAGAAGGACCATTACTGAATCGTCCATGCATTGGCAGGATTCTCTTCGCCGTAGCCCATCACCTCTTTCCAACTGGTCTTCAGTTGATCTCTCTTAGCCTCGGACTCGACGATAATCGTCTGCGAATCGTAGCCGGACCAGTAGAAACCGGACTCGTACGTGCCATAATTTTGAATGCAAGTAGTCAGCAACGGACAGTTAGCGATATTCACTTCAGCCGTGCCGCCGACGTAGAGTAGCGCGAGCTTGCTCAATCCGGATACATTCAGCGACTTCAGCGCTGCGGGTTCTCCGTAGCTATCCATTACGCTCACATATTCCAAGTCGGTATATTGAGTCAGATCCAATGTCGTCGGACCAACCGGTTCATGATTAGCATATTTGATAATCGACTTAAAGCTTTTAATTCCGTCAGGCAGTTGGATCGAAGTATAGCCTGCGGTCGGCGACATAGTCACATCGGTCAGTTTCGTAAAAGCCGACAGGTCAATGTCGCCCAACGAAACTTGCCATGCATTGATCGACAACTTTGTCAGATTGGTACACAAATCCAATCCGTCGAGGGTAAGTCCGGTAGCATCCATAGAAGTCGTTATATTGATCTCCGTCACCTTAGCCAGCATCTCCTCCGTAATCACCGTATTGATATCTCCGACGGGATTGACGGTTTCGTCGTCCAGAATAGCCTTGCGCAGCACGGCATTCATCGACGCAGCAGCCTCCGTACGCTCCTCATCGACGCACCACCAGGTAACGGATACGCCATAGTCGGAATACTGGCTGGCCATCGCAGACTTTTGAGCCAGCGTAGCGATGATCATGGTACCGTCGGCGAACATATTCGTACCGCTGGATGCATAGTCAGCCGATGCGAAAGTGGTAATGGGCATCTCGTGGATGTCCACGGTCGTCATTTTGGGGCAAGACTGCAACCAGAACATTTCGACAGTCGATGCGGAACCGGTCAAATCCAAAGTTTCGAGCGATTTGGCTCCCTCGACAACCACTTTCTTCAATGCCGGACAATTGGAAAGATTGATCTTGGACAAGTTGGCCTGGTCGTTGGAGAACTTGAGCTCAAACGTCGTCAAGTTTTCAAGCCCACTCACATTGAGACTCGACCACAAACCATTGGCCGGAGAGAGCGACACCCTTGTCAGCTTCTTATTGTTCGACAGCGTAATACCATTCAGTTCGTCGCAATTCGAATTGACAACAAGCACCTCCAAGTTGGGGAAACGCTCAATATACATCAAACTCTTTACCTTGCCCCCGAAACCAGTCGAATAAATTTCCGTTACGCTTTCGGCCTCAGCCTGCGAGAGCAGACCGTCTCCATTCGCATCGTATTCACTCAACAGATAAGCACGCAGGTTGGTGTCCATGCCCGAAGAGAGGTCTTCCGCCTTGAACTCCGTCACATTATAGAGTTTATTGGCCGCCGTGGTCAGCGGAGTCGTGAACTTACGGGTCAAAATCTCTTTATTCACATCACCGGCATCCCAACTGTAATAACTGTGAACGATCTTCAGCGAAACACCCTTCGTAAACTCGATCCCGGCAGGTACGACAAAATGCACCTCGGTAGCAACATCCGTCTTGAGCGTTACGTCCGATGCACAAGTCACCGTAATGGATTTACCCTCGCCCGAGAAAGTCATGGCAGGCACTTCACCACTGAAATCCAGCGCATAAGCACCGGCGATAGACTCGTCGTTGTTACCCGTAAGGATCAGTTTGTTGAACGTATCGGTACCCGTCAGTTTGAAACGCAGCACGGCACCCACCGAACGGAACGCCAACGATGTATGATCTTCGCCTACGGCCGCCATCGGGTTGAGCGTCGTAGCGAAAGTTCCCTCGGCGAACGTCTGCACGGCAGGAATCTCCAGACCGGAAACGGTCGTTCCTTCCAGCGTAGCACCTGCAGCATAAGGATAATAGGCGAAAGCCTTCGCAGCCTCCGTACCCTCAGCATCGGTCGCATCGCCCGTGAAAGTCGCGGATGCAGCGTTGTCATCCTTGGTGGTAAATTTCGCGTTCACGAACTTCGTCCCGGAGAAAATACCGAGCGCATCGTTCGCCGACCACCGTACATCAGCACCTTCCAACGAAGTACGGGTACCTTCTACCGAAGCGGTGATTTCATAGCTCCTTGCTTAACTTCCGGCGCAACCGTCGTATCCTTCGTACAGGAAACCGAAGCAGCCAAAACGGCTGCACAACCAAAACAAGCTAAAAATCTTTTCATAATAATTCGGAAGGTTGAGGGGTTATTCATAGGTTTCCTCTTCGAACGAAGCGACAGAATTGCCGAAACCGTTCTCGATTGCAAATTCTGCAATACTTAACTCCGGAGCGACGTATGTCCTCCGTTCCGCAACATTTAATTTTTCCATAAACGATTAAAATAATTAAGGTTAATAATTGATGAATTTTCAGCAATAAAATTATTATTTTTTTACTATCAAAACAATTTCAAAGTAAAAGAAAGCAAGATTTCTTTGACATTCAAAATATTACATCTTGAATATCAGCATCTTAAACACTAATCAATTGTGCTTTTTTTTGTTTATAGAAATAAATTGTTAAATCAGAAAAACCAATACATTTTCCAGCCTGACAGGAAAAGACACAACCTGTATAAAAAACTAATGAATTAATTTTGTGTCACTTACACAAATACGAAGAAAAACGGGAACGCATTCTGCGATAAAAATCCGCCGATTTTTTTGTTATTTCATTTTTGTTATATACTTTTGCACCACTCGAAATCGAGAAAGTTGCTGTTTTAGCTCAGCGGTAGAGCACTTCCTTGGTAAGGAAGAGGTCCCGGGTTCAAGTCCCGGTAACAGCTCGTAATTTGTAAAGCTGATTATTAATCAAAATAAATAGAAAAGCTATGGCTAAAGAGAAATTTGAACGCACCAAACCGCATGTGAACATTGGTACGATTGGTCACGTTGACCACGGTAAAACAACTTTGACTGCTGCTATCACTAAAGTTTTGGCAGAAAGAGGTTTCACTAAAGCTGACGAAATCAAATCTTTCGATCAGATCGATAACGCTCCGGAAGAAAAGGAACGTGGTATTACTATCAATACTTCTCACGTAGAATATGAAACTGCAAATCGTCACTATGCTCACGTAGACTGTCCGGGACACGCCGACTATGTAAAGAACATGGTTACTGGTGCTGCTCAGATGGATGGTGCGATCATCGTAGTTGCTGCAACTGATGGTCCGATGCCTCAGACTCGTGAACACATCCTGTTGGCTCGTCAGGTAAACGTACCGCGCTTGGTTGTATTCTTGAACAAGTGTGATATGGTTGATGATGAAGAAATGTTGGAACTGGTTGAAATGGAAATGCGCGAATTGTTGTCATTCTATGATTTCGACGGTGACAATACTCCTATTATCCGTGGTTCTGCACTGGGCGCATTGAACGGTGTAAAAGAATGGGAAGATAAGATTATTGAACTGATGGATGCTGTTGATACTTGGATTCCGCTGCCTCCGCGTGATGTTGATAAACCGTTCTTGATGCCAGTTGAAGACGTATTCTCAATCACTGGTCGTGGTACTGTTGCTACTGGTCGTATCGAAGCTGGTGTGATCAAAGTAGGTGACGAGGTTGAAATCTTGGGTCTGGGTGAAGATAAGAAGTCAGTTGTAACTGGCGTTGAAATGTTCCGTAAGTTGCTGGATCAGGGTGAAGCTGGTGATAATGTTGGTCTGCTGCTCCGTGGTATCGATAAGAATGAAATCAAACGTGGTATGATTCTTTGCCACCCGGGTCAGGTTAAAGCTCACTCTAAGTTCAAAGCTGAGGTTTATATCTTGAAGAAAGAAGAAGGTGGTCGTCACACTCCGTTCCACAACAAGTACCGTCCTCAGTTCTATCTGCGTACTATGGACTGTACAGGTGAAATTACTCTGCCGGAAGGAACTGATATGGTAATGCCGGGTGATAACGTAACTATCACTGTAGAGTTGATCTATCCGGTTGCATTGAACGTAGGTCTGCGCTTCGCTATCCGTGAAGGTGGTCGTACAGTAGGTGCTGGTCAGATTACTGAACTTCTTGACTAATACCAATAGTCATTGAATATAGAATATAGTTCCCGGAAGCTTTTCGGGAACTATTTTTACGGGAATAGCTCAGTTGGTAGAGCATCGGTCTCCAAAACCGAGTGTCGGGAGTTCGAGCCTCTCTTCCCGTGCTAAAATTAAAAGAATATGTTTAAGACGATAACGAATTATTGTAAGGAATCTTACGACGAACTAGTCCATAAAGTATCTTGGCCTACTCGTTCAGAACTTTCTGGTAGTGCAGTGGCTGTTCTAACTGCTTCCCTGCTCATTGCACTCGTTGTTTTTCTTATGGACTCTGCCTTTCAGTTTATAATGGAGGACGTTATCTATCCGCACTAAAACAGTAATTAAGATGTCTGAGATTGAAAAAAAATGGTACGTACTACGTGCTGTAAGTGGAAAAGAGGCTAAGGTAAAAGAATACCTTGAGGCTGAAATGAGACACAGCGATCTTGGAGAGTATGTATCACAGGTGTTGATTCCTACCGAGAAAACTTATCAGGTTCGTAATGGTAAGAAGATCGTAAAAGAACGTACTTACCTTCCTGGTTATGTTTTGGTTGAAGCTGCATTGGTTGGTGAGGTGGCTCATCAGTTGAGAAACATCACAAATGTGATTGGCTTCCTTGGAGGGCAGGATCATCCTGTACCTTTAAGACAATCGGAAGTGAATCGTATACTGGGTACGGTAGATGAACTTCAGGAAGTAGGGGAAGATTTGAGTATTCCTTATGCTGTAGGAGAGACAGTGAAAGTTTCAGTTGGCCCGTTTAGCGGATTCAGTGGTGTCATTGAGGAAGTAAGTGCGGAAAAACGAAAACTGAAAGTAATGGTCAAAATATTCGGGCGTAAAACACCGCTTGAATTAGGCTTTACGGATGTGGAAAAAGAATGATGCATTTTGTTACGTGCTAAGTTCTATTCGTTAAATGTTTATATAAAAATTTACTAAAGAAATGGCTAAAGAAGTTGCTGGACTAATCAAATTACAGATTAAAGGAGGCGCTGCAAATCCATCACCTCCCGTTGGACCTGCTTTGGGTTCTAAGGGTATTAATATCATGGAATTTTGCAAGCAATTCAACGCCAGAACCCAGGACAAGGCAGGTAAAGTATTACCTGTAATCATTACCTACTACACAGATAAGTCTTTCGATTTCGTAATCAAGACTCCTCCTGTAGCTATTCAGTTGCTTGAGGCAGCCAAGATTAAGAGTGGTTCTGCAGAACCTAACCGTAAGAAAGTTGCTGAACTTACTTGGGATCAGATTCGCGCAATTGCTCAGGACAAATTGGTTGACTTGAACTGCTTTACTATTGAATCAGCAATGACGATGGTAGCAGGAACAGCTAGAAGTATGGGTATCGCTGTAAAAGGTGACTTCCCGGGTAATAATTAATTAACTTCAATTGACAATGGGTAAACTGACAAAAAATCAAAAGTTGGCTGCAGGTAAAATTGAAGCAGGGAAAGCATACTCACTGAAAGAAGCTTCTCAGTTGGTAAAGGATATTACTTTTACTAAGTTTGATGCTTCATTAGATATTGACGTACGTTTAGGTGTAGACCCTCGTAAGGCAAACCAGATGGTAAGAGGTGTCGTATCTCTGCCTCATGGTACAGGTAAGCAGGTTCGCGTGCTTGTTCTGTGTACACCGGATGTTGAAGCTGCTGCAAAGGAAGCTGGTGCTGACTATGTTGGTCTTGATGAATATATCGAAAAGATCAAAGGTGGATGGACTGATATTGATGTAATCATCACTATGCCGTCTATCATGGGTAAGATCGGTGCTCTGGGTCGTGTGCTCGGTCCTCGTGGATTGATGCCGAATCCGAAGAGTGGCACTGTAACGATGGATGTAGCTAAAGCTGTTAAGGAAGTTAAGCAAGGTAAGATTGACTTTAAAGTTGATAAGAGCGGTATCGTTCATACTTCAATTGGTAAGGTGTCTTTCACTGCTGATCAGATCCGTGAAAATGCGAAAGAATTTATCGCAACTATCATTAAACTGAAACCTACTACAGCTAAGGGTACTTATATTAAGAGTATTTATCTTTCAAGTACTATGAGTAAGGGTATTAAAATTGACCCTAAATCAGTAGAAGAAATCTAAAATAAGGAGGAATCATGAGAAAGGAAGATAAAGGCGTAATTATAAGTCAGTTGGCTGATACCGTAAAGCAGTACGGACATTTTTATTTGGTTGATACTACTGCAATGGATGCTGCTTCAACCAGCGAATTGCGTAGAAAATGTTTTAAGGCTGGTATCAAGCTGGTAGTTGTGAAGAACTCTTTGCTTCACAAGGCTCTGATGAACTTGGATGTTGATTTCTCACCATTGTTCGATTCTTTGAAAGGTACAACCTCAGTTATGTTTAGCGAAGTAGCTAATGCTCCTGCTAAATTGCTGAAAGAATACAAAGATGGTGTTCCTGCATTGAAAGCTGCTTATGCAGAAGAAGGTTTCTATGTAGGTGCAGATCAACTGGAAGCTCTCGCAACAATCAAGAGCAAGAACGAAGTTATCGCAGATATCGTGGCATTGCTGCAGTCTCCTGCGAAGAACGTTATCTCTGCTCTTCAATCAGGTGGAAACACTATTCATGGTGTGCTTAAGACTTTGGGTGAACGTGCTGAATAATTATAAAGCATTTGACTCAAGTTTTAGAAATAACAACTTTAATAATCAATTAGTAACAAACAATTAAAATCATACAAAAATGGCAGATTTGAAAGCTTTTGCAGAACAATTAGTTAACTTGACAGTAAAAGAAGTTAATGAACTTGCAACTATCCTTAAAGAAGAATATGGTATTGAACCTGCTGCTGCAGCTGTAGCTGTTGCTGCTGGTCCTGCTGCTGCTGGTGCAGCTGCTGCTGAAGAAAAAACTTCATTCGATGTAGTTTTGAAGAGCGCAGGTGCTGCTAAATTGCAGGTAGTTAAGGCCGTTAAGGAATCTTGTGGTCTTGGCTTGAAAGAAGCAAAAGACTTGGTTGACGGTGCTCCTAGCGTAGTTAAAGAAGGTTTGGCTAAAGACGAAGCTGAATCTCTGAAGAAAACTTTGGAAGAAGCTGGAGCTGAAGTTGAACTTAAATAAGATTATCCTGTAAATCAGGTAGTTCGGTTAGGAATCCTCTTACAAGGGGATTCTTAACCTTTTTGCGTCTATATTAAGTTGGCAAGCTCGGATTCCCTCAATTGTCAATTGTCGATTTCTAATTTTCAATTCTAGATAGATGTCTTCAAATACTCAAAATCAACGAATTAACTTTGCTTCCATTAAGAATCCGATGCAGTATCCGGATTTTCTGGAAGTGCAATTGAAGTCATTCCAGGACTTCCTTCAATTGGATACCCCACCCGAAAAGCGAAAGAATGACGGTTTGTATAAAGTATTTGCTGAGAATTTCCCGATAGCAGATACCCGTAATAATTTCGTGCTCGAGTTCCTTGACTACTATATTGATCCGCCTCACTACAGTATTGATGACTGTCTGGAGCGTGGCTTGACTTATAGTGTTCCCTTGAAAGCTAAATTAAAGCTTTATTGTACAGACCCCGATCACGAAGATTTTGACACTGTCATCCAAGACGTATATCTGGGTCCTATTCCTTACATGACTCCGAAAGGAACATTCGTAATTAATGGTGCAGAGCGAGTTGTCGTTTCACAGCTTCACCGTTCTCCGGGTGTATTCTTTGGACAGAGTATCCATGCTAATGGTACAAAACTCTATTCAGCCCGTATTATTCCTTTCAAAGGCTCATGGATTGAGTTCGCTACAGACATCAACAATGTGATGTACGCCTACATTGACCGTAAGAAGAAATTGCCTGTCACCACATTGTTGAGAGCTGTTGGTTTCGAGAATGACAAGGATATTCTTGAGATTTTTAACTTGGCTGAAGACATCAAGGTGAATAAGGCCAATCTGAAAAAGATTGTCGGTCGTAAACTGGCTGCCCGTGTGTTGAAAACATGGACTGAAGACTTCGTTGACGAAGATACCGGTGAAGTTGTATCTATTGAACGTAATGAGGTTGTTATTGACCGTGAAACCATTATCGAACCCGAACACATTGATCTGATTATCGAATCAGGTGTTCAGAATATTCTGGTTCATAATGAGGAAGCCAATACATCTGATTATTCTATTATTTTCAATACTCTTCAGAAAGACCCGAGTAACTCTGAGAAGGAAGCTGTACTTTATATCTATCGTCAGTTGCGTAATGCAGATCCTGCTGATGATGCCAGTGCACGTGAAGTTATCAACAACTTGTTCTTCTCTGAAAAGCGTTATGATTTAGGTGAAGTTGGTCGTTACCGTATCAACAAGAAATTGTCTTTGGACACCAGCATGGATGTCCGGGTACTGACCAAACATGATATTATTGAAATCATCAAGTATCTGATTGAGCTGATTAACTCTAAAGCAGATGTTGATGATATTGACCACTTGAGCAACCGTCGTGTACGTACCGTAGGTGAACAGTTGTCTAATCAGTTCGCTATCGGTTTGGCACGTATGTCCCGTACGATCCGTGAACGTATGAATGTACGCGACAACGAAGTATTTACTCCGATTGATTTGATCAATGCGAAGACAATCTCTTCTGTGATCAACTCATTCTTCGGAACCAATGCTTTGTCACAGTTCATGGACCAGACTAACCCATTGGCTGAAATTACACATAAGCGTCGTTTGTCAGCTTTGGGTCCTGGTGGTTTGTCACGTGACCGTGCAGGTTTTGAGGTGCGAGACGTACACTATACTCATTATGGTCGTCTGTGTCCGATCGAAACACCGGAAGGTCCGAACATCGGTTTGATCTCTTCTTTGTGTGTCTATGCAAAGATCAACGATCTGGGCTTTATCGTAACTCCTTATCGTAAGGTAAAGGATGGAGTAGTTGACTTGTCTCCGGAAGGTATCGAATACCTGTCAGCTGAAGAAGAAGAAGACAAGATCATCGCTCAGGGTAATGCTCCGTTGAACGATGACGGTACTTTCATCCGTGAGAAAGTAAAAGCTCGTCGTGATGCCGATTATCCGGTTGTAACTCCGGATCAGGTTGAACTGATGGACGTTTCTCCGCAGCAGATTGCTTCTATTGCCGCTTCTTTGATTCCGTTCCTGGAACATGATGACGCGAACCGTGCGTTGATGGGATCAAACATGATGAGACAGGCCGTTCCTTTGCTGAAGACCGAAGCTCCGATTGTTGGTACTGGTATCGAAAGACAGCTGTGTGAAGATTCACGTACTCAGATTGCTGCTGAGGGCGATGGTGTAATCGATTTCGTAGATGCTACTACAATTCGTATTTTGTATGACCGTACAGAAGACGAAGAGTTTGTAAGCTTTGAACCGGCTCTGAAAGAATATCGTATTCCGAAATTCCGTAAGACCAACCAGAGCATGACTATTGACCTGCGTCCGATTTGTGAAAAAGGTCAGCGCGTCAAGAAAGGTGATATCCTGACTGAAGGTTATTCTACAGCTAACGGTGAGCTGGCTTTGGGTAAGAACCTGCTGGTAGCTTACATGCCGTGGAAGGGTTACAATTACGAGGATGCTATTGTATTGAATGAACGCGTGGTTCGTGAAGACATTCTGACTTCAGTCCACGTTGATGAATATATTCTGGAAGTTCGCGAGACGAAGCGCGGAATGGAAGAACTGACTTCAGATATTCCGAACGTCAGCGAAGAAGCTACCAAGGATCTGGATGAAAACGGTATCGTCCGTATCGGTGCCCGTATTGAACCGGGAGATATCCTGATCGGTAAGATTACACCGAAGGGTGAATCAGATCCTTCTCCGGAAGAAAAACTGTTGCGTGCGATTTTCGGTGACAAGGCCGGTGATGTAAAAGACGCTTCTCTGAAAGCATCTCCTTCACTCCGTGGTGTTGTTATTGATAAGAAGCTGTACTCACGTGTGATCAAGACCCGCAGCGAAAAGAACGCTGACAAGGCTATTCTGCCGAAACTGAATGAAGAGTTCGAAGAAAAGGCAGCAGCTTTGAAGGAAGTAATGATCAACAAGTTGCTGGTACTTACCAACGACAAGGTTTCTCAGGGTGTAAAAGACTATTTGGGAACCGAAGTGATTGCCAAGGGTGCCAAGTTTACTAAACGTGATCTGGAATCATTGGATTATACCATCATCCAGTTGAGCAAGTGGACAGCTGATGCACACAAGAATGATATGATCCGTGACCTGATTGTAAACTATCTGAAGAAGTATAAAGAACTGGATGCAGAGCTGAAGCGTAAGAAGTTCGCTCTGACAATCGGTGATGAGCTGCCTTCAGGTATCATTCAGATGGCTAAGGTTTATATCGCTAAGAAACGTAAGATTGGTGTTGGTGACAAGATGGCCGGTCGTCACGGTAACAAGGGTATCGTATCCCGCGTGGTTCGTCAGGAAGACATGCCGTTCCTGGCAGACGGTACTCCGGTAGATATCGTATTGAACCCGTTGGGTGTGCCTTCACGTATGAACATCGGTCAGATCTTCGAGGCCGTTCTTGGTCGTGCCGGAAAAGAACTGGGAGTTAAGTTTGCTACTCCTATCTTTGATGGTGCTACATTGGAAGATTTGGATAAGTGGACGGACAAAGCCGGTCTGCCGCGTTATTGCAAGACCTACTTGTATGATGGTGGTACCGGTGAGCAGTTCGACCAGCCCGCAACGGTAGGTGTTACCTATATGTTGAAACTGGGTCACATGGTTGAAGACAAGATGCATGCCCGTTCTATCGGTCCGTACTCTTTGATTACTCAGCAGCCGCTTGGTGGTAAGGCTCAGTTCGGTGGTCAGCGTTTCGGAGAAATGGAGGTTTGGGCTATTGAAGCCTTTGGTGCCGCTCATGTGCTCCAGGAAATCCTGACTATCAAGTCCGATGATGTAGTAGGACGTTCTAAGGCATATGAAGCCATTGTGAAGGGTGAACCGATGCCTACACCGGGAATCCCCGAATCTCTGAACGTATTGCTGCATGAACTGAGAGGTCTCTGCCTGAGCATTACGCTGGAATAAAATTATATTATCGGAAGCCGGAAAACCGTTCCCGGTGAACTGAGATCCGGTTTCCGATCATCAACATTCAATCAATAGATATAAATATAAAGTATGGCTTTTAGAAAAGATACTAAGATAAAGAGTAATTTCTCGAAGATTACAATCGGACTGGCATCGCCTGAAGAAATTCTGGAGAACTCTTACGGTGAAGTGCTGAAACCGGAGACCATCAACTACCGTACTTATAAGCCGGAACGTGACGGTTTGTTCTGCGAACGTATCTTCGGACCGGTTAAGGACTATGAGTGCCATTGCGGTAAGTACAAACGTATCCGTTATAAAGGTATTGTCTGCGACCGATGCGGTGTGGAAGTGACTGAAAAGAAAGTTCGTCGTGAACGTAGTGGTCACATCCAGCTGGTTGTACCGGTTGCACATATCTGGTATTTCCGTTCTTTGCCGAACAAGATCGGTTATCTGCTGGGCTTGCCGACAAAGAAACTTGATGCAATTATTTACTACGAACGCTATGTTGTTATCCAGCCGGGTGTGAAGGCTGAAGACGGCATCAGCAAATATGATCTTCTTTCTGAAGAAGAATATCTGGATATTCTGGATACTCTTCCGAAAGACAACCAATATCTGGAAGACAGCGATCCGAATAAGTTCATCGCCAAGATGGGTGCGGAAGCTATCTATGACCTGCTGGTAGGTCTTGACCTGGATGCTCTTTCTTATGAACTGCGTCACAAGGCAAACAACGACTCTTCTCAGCAGCGTAAGAATGAAGCTTTGAAGCGTTTGCAGGTTGTTGAATCGTTCCGTGCTTCACGCGGACGCAACAAACCGGAATGGATGATCGTACGTATCGTACCGGTTATCCCGCCTGAACTCCGTCCGCTGGTTCCGCTGGATGGTGGACGTTTCGCTACTTCTGACTTGAACGATCTTTACCGTCGTGTGATTATCCGTAACAACCGTCTGAAGAGACTTATCGAAATCAAGGCTCCTGAAGTGATTCTGCGTAACGAAAAACGTATGTTGCAGGAAGCTGTCGATTCACTGTTCGATAACTCACGTAAGTCAAGTGCAGTGAAGACTGATGCCAACCGTCCGTTGAAATCTCTTTCTGACAGCTTGAAAGGTAAGCAGGGACGTTTCCGTCAGAACTTGCTGGGTAAGCGTGTTGACTATTCTGCCCGTTCGGTTATCGTCGTAGGTCCGGAACTGAAGATGGGTGAATGCGGTATTCCGAAACTGATGGCTGCTGAACTTTACAAACCGTTTATCATCCGTAAATTGATTGAACGCGGTATCGTAAAGACAGTGAAGTCTGCCAAGAAGATCGTTGACCGTAAGGAACCTGTTATCTGGGATATCCTGGAACACGTAATGAAGGGTCATCCGGTATTGTTAAACCGTGCGCCGACACTTCACCGTCTGGGTATTCAGGCTTTCCAGCCGAAGATGATCGAAGGAAAAGCTATTCAGCTGCACCCGTTGGCATGTACGGCGTTCAATGCCGACTTCGACGGTGACCAGATGGCTGTTCACTTGCCTTTGAGCAACGAAGCAGTTCTGGAAGCACAGATGCTGATGCTCCAGGCTCATAATATTCTGAACCCTGCGAATGGTGCGCCGATCACTGTGCCTGCTCAGGATATGGTATTGGGTCTGTATTACATCACCAAGCTGCGTAAGGGCGCTAAAGGTGAAGGCCTGATCTTCTACGGTCCGGAAGAAGCATTGATTGCTTACAACGAAGGTAAAGTAGATATCCATGCTATCGTCAGCGTTGTTGCAAAAGACCTGGATGAAAACGGCAATATTGTTGATAAGATGATTAAGGAAACTTCTGTTGGTCGTGTGATCGTTAACGAAATCGTGCCGGCAGAATGTGGATATATCAATACGATCATTTCCAAGAAGTCTCTGCGTGACATCATCAGCGATGTTATCAAGACTGTCGGTGTAGCCCGTGCCTGCGAATTCCTGGATGGAATCAAGAACCTGGGTTACAAGATGGCCTTCGAAGGCGGTCTGTCCTTCAACTTGGGTGATATCATCATCCCGAAGGAAAAGGAAGAGCTGGTTAAACGCGGTAACGAGGAAATCGAACAGATCATGATGAACTATAACATGGGTTTCATCACCGACAACGAACGTTACAATCAGGTGATCGATACCTGGACTCATGTCAACAGCGACCTGTCCGATATTCTGTACAAGACTATCAAGAACGACGACCAGGGATTCAACTCTGTATTTATGATGCTGGATTCCGGAGCCCGTGGTTCTAAGGAACAGATCCGTCAGTTGTCTGGTATGCGTGGTTTGATGGCGAAACCCCAGAAAGCCGGTGCAGAAGGTGCACAGATCATTGAGAACCCGATTCTTTCTAACTTTAAGGAAGGTTTGTCCGTGTTGGAATACTTTATTTCTACTCACGGTGCTCGTAAGGGTCTTGCCGATACTGCATTGAAGACTGCCGATGCCGGATATCTGACTCGTCGTCTTGTCGATGTATCTCATGACGTGATCATTAATGAAGAAGACTGCGGTACGCTGCGCGGACTTGTCTGCACAGCCTTGAAGAATAACGATGAAGTCATCGCGACTTTGTACGAACGTATTCTGGGCCGTGTGTCTGTACACGATATTATTCACCCCACAACTGGTAAGCTGATTGTTGCTTCCGGTGAAGAGATTACAGAAGCCATTGCTGAAGAAATCGAAAAATCTCCGATCGAGAGCGTAGAAATTCGTTCAGTATTGACTTGTGAATCCAAGAAGGGTGTATGTGCCAAATGTTACGGACGTAACCTGGCAACGAGCCGTATGGTTCAGAAAGGTGAAGCTGTCGGCGTAATCGCTGCCCAGTCTATCGGTGAACCGGGTACTCAGTTGACTCTGCGTACATTCCACGCCGGAGGTATCGCAGGTAACATGGCTGCCAATGCAAGTATCGTTGCCAAGAACGATGCTCGTCTGGAATTCGAGGAATTGCGTACGGTAGATGCTGTTGAAGAAACAGGCGAACCGGTTAAGATTGTTGTAGGACGTCTGGCTGAAGTTCGTTTCGTTGACGTCAACACAGGTATTATCCTTTCTACTCACAACGTTCCTTATGGTTCTAAACTGTATGCATCCGACGGTGATGTAGTTGAAAAGGGTAAGCTGATTGCCAAGTGGGATCCGTTCAACGCTGTTATCGTTACTGAAGCTGCCGGTAAGATCGACTTCGAATCAGTAATTGAGAACGTTACTTATAAGGTTGAATCCGATGAAGCAACTGGTTTGCGTGAAATCATCATTACGGAATCTAAGGATAAGAACAAGATCCCGTCACTTCACATTGTTGACGAGAACGGCGGTATTATCCGTACTTACAACCTTCCGGTAGGAGGTCACGTAGTGGTAGAAGACAAGCAGACTGTTAAGGCTGGTGATATTCTGGTTAAGATTCCGCGTGCTGTAGGTAAGGCGGGCGATATCACCGGTGGTCTTCCTCGTGTTACTGAGCTGTTCGAAGCAAGAAATCCGTCTAACCCGGCAGTTGTATCGGAAATCGACGGTGAAGTGACTATGGGTAAGATCAAGCGTGGTAACCGTGAGATCATCGTAACTTCCAAGACTGGCGATGTGAAGAAATATCTGGTTGCTCTGTCCAAGCAGATTTTGGTACAGGAAAACGACTATGTACGTGCCGGAACTCCGTTGTCGGATGGTGCTATTACTCCTGCTGACATCCTGGCCATCAAGGGTCCTACGGCTGTACAGGAATACATCGTTAATGAAATCCAGGACGTATACCGTCTGCAGGGTGTGAAGATTAACGACAAGCACTTTGAAATCATCGTACGTCAGATGATGCGTAAGGTTCAGATCGACGAACCGGGCGATACCCGCTTCCTGGAACAGCAGGTTGTTGACCGTCTGGAATTCAATGAAGAGAACGACCGTATCTGGGGTAAGAAAGTGGTTGTAGACGCCGGAGACTCTCAGAACCTCCAGCCGGGTCAGATTGTAACTGCCCGCAAGTTGCGTGATGAGAACAGTATGTTGAAGCGTCGTGATATGAAACTGGTTGAAGTACGTGATGCAGTTCCTGCTACTTCTACTCAGATTCTGCAGGGTATCACCCGTGCTGCTTTGCAGACTTCAAGCTTCATGTCAGCTGCTTCCTTCCAGGAAACGACGAAGGTCCTCAACGAGGCTGCTATCAACGGAAAGGTAGACCGTCTGGAAGGTATGAAGGAGAACGTTATCTGCGGTCACCTGATTCCTGCCGGTACCGGTCAGCGTGAGTTCGAAAAGATTGTGGTAGGTTCGAAAGAAGAATACGACCGTATTCTGGCCAACCGCAAGAATGTACTGGACTATAGCGAAGTAGAATAAGCTTTCGGATACGGAAGCAATTCCTGAAATATAATAAATGGGCACCCACCGGAAGGTGGATGCCCATTTTTATTTCATCGATTATTGGATGTGTCCTGTGATGTATTACTGCTCTTCCAGTGAACATCCTATCTGGTCGAATGGCAACTGCGGGAATCCCTGTATATACTTATATATGGGAGCATCTTCCTTGAATCCTTTCAGCGGATTTTCCGGATCTATAAATCCCGGATCGTTGTTGGTAGACCAGTTGTTCCGGAATTCTCCCCATTGAGTCTGTCCGTTCACGATGTTTTTGATGCGGTAGAACAGGTTTCCTTCTATTACATTGCCATGAGGGTAGGAGGGATCTTCTTCCCAGTAATGTGCCAGAAACGGATAAGTTGTGCTGTAAGGTGCCTCCTTGTATTTTACTGTTTTCAGGCGCTGGTCAATGATTCCATCAGGTGCGACCATTCCTCTTCCCCAGTTCTGCATGCGGTTGTCCAGGTGGATAGCCACAGGTGAATCAATGAAAATGTTGTGATGATAGTGGTTGTAATGTCCGCCTCCGATCAGTACGGGGAGTGAGCCGGCATTGTGGTAGATGTTTCCGTACACTTCACCTCCACAGGCTCCGTCGTCATGATAGGTAGCTGTGACACGGTGGCGCGGGCTGAGTTTGTGGAAGTAACAGTAACGGATTACGTTGCCCAGTTCCGACGGATCCCGTCCATAATAGATAGCTCCCTGGTCATCGACTTCACTGCATACATTCGTGATCTTACAGAATTCAATCGTGTGATTGTTCCCGTGAAAGAGAATAGCCATGCTGGGAGCGTTGTAGATGTCGCATTTGCTTACCCGGTTGCCAACACCATCGATCCAGATACCGGGCCTGTATGACTTTTCTACGCGGTTAAAATCATGGATGCGGCAGTTTTCCACAAAGTTTCCGGCCGGAGTAAGTGTGGCACGGTCACCTCCACCCAGACTGATACCTCCGCTTCCTGTGTTGTAGATGTAGCAGTCGGTGATTCCGTTATCGGTTCCGCCGTTGCGGTTGAAAAGGATATCCTGATATAGTCTTCCCATAAGATCGCCTACGACACGTGATTTAGGCGTTCCTCCGGCTTCTGCGGCATGTGGTTTCAGTGTCTTCTTGTCGGGCGTTTCTGTTCCTTTTCCTATGGAAATACCTACACCGCCGACATTACGGACCGTACATCCGGTGATGCGTACATGCTGAGTGTTTTCAAGATAAATCCCGATGGACCGTCCGTATTCGAAGGTTAGTTTGCTGAGAGTGATGTTCCGGCAATTTTCTATGGCAACCAGCGGGTCGTTCATGACAGAAACATTCAAGGTATGGGTATTTTCAGGCAGATAGACATACATTTTTCCGTTTTCCTTATCAATGACATATTCGCCCGGGAGATCCAGTTCTTCGAGCAGATTCAGGGCATACCAGCGTCTCCAGTCAGCTCCTGTCATAAATCCGTAGACGGTCTGCTGTGCGGTATGAATGGTCTTTGTTTCGGGATCCAGATGATCTACGCGTATCATGTCGCTGGCATAGCCGTGTGCAAAATAACCGCCTATCCAGAAGGATCCTGCCTGAGTCCAGGCCGACGGGCGGTCTTCGTTGTATTGGAATACGGGTAGTTTGGCTTCTTTGACTTTCTCTCCAGTTCCGGCTTCCAGAACTTTGCCTATCAGTACCGTAGAATCGTTGGGCCAGCGTGACAGGCTGAGAGGTGCATCATTGGCAAAAAGTTCGCTCCATGCGGGGCTGCTGGGACGCCCGAAACCGGATGGACGCAGGTCGGTCATGGGAATGTTAAGCCGGTTGAAATCGATTTCCCGTATTTGTTTACGGGCGCTTTCGGGGAGTCGTGCGATAATTTTCTTATCGGATACTTTCTTCATGGCCGAAAGGGGAATCTCTTTTCCTCCGGAAATGCTTACCTTTTCATTCTGGTACGGGCAGATGGTCAGGGAAGCATATTTCCCGCTGCTGCCTATCTCCAGTGTTTGGGACTGTTCGTAGATGCCTTTGCGTAAGATGATCTGTACGTCTTCATTTTCCAGTGTTCCGGCTTTCTCCAAAGCAGCCTGAATACTTTTCAGCGGGTGTGTAAAAGTTCCCGCTGCGCGGTCATTGCCTTTGGGGGATACGAAAATTTGTTTTTCAGCCCATGCAGATAGAGTAGTGCATCCCCAGAAGGTCAGTAACATAAGTAAGGAATGTTTCATAGTCTGTTGTTTTTCAAAAATAGTAGTTACTTTGCAAAGTAATGCTTTTTTCCGTATATATCCAAATCAATTCCGGAAACGACCTTTCGTTTCAGCTTATGCGACCAGTTGATCCGGCAGCATCGTGCAGACACTTCTCCCGGATTGACTGGTCGATGCAGCCGTATCGACCAGGTGAAACTTTAGTATCGACCAGGTGAAACTTTAGTATCGACTAGGTGAAACTTTTGTATCGACTTAGTGGAACTCTTGTATTGACCGGACAATGCGGCTGTATGGTATGGATGATTCGGTCCGTTCTTCTGCAGGCTTCGGGCTTTTTTAAAAACGTTTCGGCGTTTGAAGAAAAAGAATTCGGCGTTTGTTATAAAACGTTTCGACGAAAAAAAAGGCCGCCCGTAAAACGGAACGGCCTGTATCTTTCAGGATGATTATTTTTAATAACCAGGGTTCTGAGTTAATTCCGGATTGACATTCAGAGCAGTCTGAGGTACTGGTTTCAGACGCATACGGGTGCTCCATTTCATGGTAATGACATTTTCACCATCCGGCATTACAATAGGTACATTGTTCATGGCATTCTGCCAGTAAGCATCTTCATAGCGGCTCATATCGTCGCTGCGGAAGCCTTCTGCGGCCAGTTCGATACGACGTTCACGACGAATCAGATCCAATGCATCTTCCTTGCTTAATCCAGAAGGAACGTTTGGCATACCACAACGTTCGCGCAGCTGGTTCAAAGCTGATTCTACCTGAGTATCATAACCTTCCACTTCTGTACGGGCTTCTGCAAAGATCAGCAGTACTTCGGCATAACGGATACAAGGATAATCGCCTGTTGCCTGTCCCTGATTGGCAGCATCCATTTCCAAACTTAAAGTCTTACGGAAATTGAATCCGGTCTTTGATTCGTTGTTACCGTTTTTGATCCATTCATAAGCGAAGTTTGTACCATAGTTGGTTTCATACCAGCCTTTGAACGGCAACATGATGGATACATACAACCGGCTGTCGCGGTTTCTGTACTGCTGCATATATTCGTAGCGGGTCAGGGAGCCGTCAGCTGTTTTTTCTTTGACGAAAGCTTCCATTGCGCTTAATCCACCTTTGTCTTCGCGTTTGTTGAATTCTGTAACGAATGCATCATAATCAGCGCGCATGGTTTTGTAGGCAGCAGCACGGTTTTCAGAAGAAGCCAGAGACGGAGCATCACCATTGCTTGCCCAGTAAGCATCAACCAGGTTCTGTGTCGGAGTAACAGAAGACCATCCTCCCAACTGGTTAGGACGCATAAGAGTGTAACGTGTCATGTCCTGATAGTCCCAGCTATCAGAAACATACTGGCGTGAAAGGATATATTCAGGATTGTTGTTATTGGCGTTTTCTGTATGCCACAATGACTCATAGCTGAACATACCTTTGACAAACTTATCCTTGGCTGCATCATCAGCGAAATCAACGAACAGAGACATCTCGTCTGCTTCCTTCTGTTGAGCTTCACTCAATTCTGTAACTTTGAACAATTCATATTTACCACTTTCCATTACTGCACGTGCGTCAGCTTCAGCAGAAGCATAATCTCCGAAATAAAGAGCGGCGCGTGCGCGTAATGCAAGAGCTGCATATTTGGTGATACGTCCTTTTTCATTGAATTCACCTGAACCGGAATAGCTTTCGGGCAGATCTTCTGCAGCGGCTTTCAGTTCGTCAAGAACAAACTGTTTTACCTCAGCAGCCGGAGTACGGGTCATGTAAGGAGAATCGAAATCCAGAACTTCCAGAACCAAAGGCACATCTCCGAAAGTAATCACTTTACTCAGGTAATCCATTGCACGGGCAAAACGAACTTCAGCTTTAGTACGTTTTTTCAGGTCGTCGCTCAAGTCTGTATTGTCTACATTTTCAAGATAAATGTTGCACATACGAACAAGACCGAATCCCCATCCTGCATCATTGGATGCACTGAAACCGTCCTGCTGGAACAGTGATCCGGCAGATTCCCAGGAATACTGGCAATAAACATCGTCAGAAAAGGCATCACTGTAAACTCCGATGCCGGGTATTGCATTCGAATAGATGGCATTCAAATTATACCATGCATCTTTCGCTGTTTTCCAATATGTTTCGGTAGAGATGCTTTCAGTTGGTTCGACATCCAGGTCGCAACTGCTGATACCGGCTCCAAACAGCGCACAAAAAGCCATTAATTTATATATCTTTTTCATATTTATCTTTTCCTTCATGGGGTATTAGAAAGTTAAATTTACACCAAATGAGATGGTACGTGTACCACGTGTGTTAACACCACGTCCGGAAGCTGTTTCAGGATCGAAGTCTTCCATACGGTGATCGGCACGGATCGTAAACGGATTTTCAGCAGCTACATAAGCTTTCAGTGCCTGAATACCCCAGCCTTGAATCATTGATTTCGGGAAGTTATATCCGAAAGTAATGTTCTTGATGCGGAAGTAGTCAGCATCAAACAACCAGTAGTCAGAGAGTTTCTGGTTAAATGTAGAGTGAGCACTTGTACGTGAGTAAATACGTGGATAAGCTGCATTCGGGTTTGGATTGTCTACTGTCCATCTCTTCAAGTGATATTCACGCGGGCTGGCATAATCAGAGAAAGCCCATGCATTTTCCATGTCGAAATAAACCTTTGTTCCGGAAACTCCCTGTCCGAATACACTCAACTCAAAGTTTTTGTAGTTAAGGCTCAGGTTAATACCGTAAGTGAAGTCAGGTACGTCTGAATCCAGACAATCCTTGTCGCCTTCATCCAGTTTGCCATTGTCGTTGAGATCCACATATTTGATATCACCGGCATTCGGAGTCAGACCGTCTGTAATGTAATTGCCGTTATCAATATCTTCCTGAGTCAGCAGTCCGTCAGTGCGATATCCATAGAAGGTACCGATAGGATATCCTTCCATATAAATCCAGTTTCCGCTATATGTAGGGTTATTTTCTCCCAGGAATTCGATTTCATTCCAGTTCTTGCTCAGGTTCAAGCCTACTGAATAGCCGAAGTCACCAATCTGATTGTTATGAGAGATTGAGAATTCAATACCTTTGTTGCTTACTTTACCCAAGTTGGCAGACGGAGAACTGGATGCACCTACTTCTGCGGCAATGTTACGAGTCAACAAAATGTCATTGGTTACTTTATTATACCAGTCGGCTACGATATTCAATTTGTTACCGAACAGGTTCGCATCAATACCGATATCTGTAATGGTAACGGTTTCCCATCCCAGTTCATAGTTCGGTAATTTGGATTCCAGAATACCATTGACAATGACATCATTGAAGTTATAGTTGTTTCCCTGGGCATAAGTTGCAAAATAGTCGTAGTCACCTACGTTATTGATATTACCCAGCTGACCCCAGGAACCACGGATCTTTAAGTTGTTGATCCAGTCGATATTTTCCATAAAGGCTTCTTCGCTGATACGCCATCCGGCAGAGAATGAAGGGAAATATCCCCAGCGGTTGTCTTTATGGAATCGGGAAGAAGCATCGGCACGCATATTCACTTCCAGAAGATATCTATCCATGAAACTGTAGTTGATACGTCCGAAGTAAGACATCAGTTTGTTTTCGTTGCTTCCACCTTTTGCATAAGTGTCAGCCGAAGCACTGGAACCTCCGTTCATATCTGTAGCTGAGTTGGTCGGGAAATTCTTACGATATGAGTATTGTTGCTGATAGCGGTAATGTTCATAAGAAGTACCCAGCAAAACATTGACAGCATGGTTGTCGTTCTTCCAGTCATATTTAGCCATGGCATTATAAGTCAGACGAGTTGTTTCCTGCCAGGTATAAGTCATCTGAGAAGAAGCAATGGCTGTTCCACTACTTGTAATCGGGTTGCCGGTGATGAAGTCGTTTACATCTTCTGTGCTGGCTGTATAAGACTTGGCTTTATAATCATAAAGTTTATATGCCATTTCTCCTGTAAGTGTCAATCCTTTTACCGGTTTCAGGTCCAGACCGAAGTTCAGCATAGTATTACGCCATGTACTGTTACTCCATCCTCCTTCTTCCAGGCGTCGGAGCGGGTTACGCTGGATATTTACCAAAGCAGCCGGACTGCCTGCTTCATAGCTACCCCATTCGCCGTTACTCTGCTTCGCGACATAAGTAGATGGAGTAGTCAACAAGTGCTGATAGATAACACCACCGCCATCATTTTTGTCGTCATTCTGTACATAATTGATATTGGCACGGAATGCCAGCCATTTTTTGACATCAGCGGTAACATTCGTTACGAAGTTATAACGGTTAGATGATGCATACGGGGTAAACTTGTCATTATATGTATAACCTAATGAGGTGAAGTATTTCAGTTTTTTGGTACCACCGTTAATACCAACTGTATGTTTGGTTGTGATTGCATGATCTTCCAGAACCAGGTCATACCAGTTTGTATTAGGATACATATCCGGATTTGTGCCATCGCGGAACATGGCAATTTCTTCATCCGTGTAAGGCAGCTCTGCATTTGGATTATCGTTCAGGGCAGCTTCATTGCTCAAGCGGGCATACCATTCAGAACTCAGGACTTTCGGAGTATAGGTAGCTGTCTGGAAACCTACATAGCCATCATAAGTGACACGCATATCTCCTTCTTTACCACCTTTGGTTGTTACCAGAACAACACCATAAGCAGCACGTGCACCATAAATAGAAGATGATGCAGCATCTTTCAGGAACGAAATACTTTCAATGGAGTTCGGATCAAGAGCAGAGAACATGGTTGCATCTGAGATTGCACCATCAATAACATACAAAGGTGCTGATGTACCCAAGTTACCACGTCCACGGAAGTTGATTGTCGGAGTTGATCCCGGACGAGAAATAATGGTGACACCAGGAACCTGTCCCTGTACAGAAGCTAATACGTCAGAGTTGACACGCGTTGCAATCTCATCAGTTGTTACAGCAGACACAGAACCTGTCAGGTTAACTTTCTTTTGAGTACCATAACCGACAACCACTACTTCATCCAGCATTTCCGTATCTTCGTGAAGAACAACATTGTATTCACGAACACCGGCTTTCAGATTAATAGTCTGAGTCTTGTAACCTACATAACTAATATCCACTGCATTTCCGGAAAGGCTCAAAGAGAAACGTCCGTCCAGGTCAGTAATGACACCGTTCATCGCATTTCCCTTTTCAATTACAGAAGCTCCGATGATCGGTTCACCAGCTTCATCCTTTACTATACCACTAATGGTAACCTTTTGTTGATTTACTGTAGCTACAGCATCAGCATGCGGAGCTTCAGTCTCTGCCAGAGCGGGAATAGGAGCTGCAATCAGTCCTAAAGCCAGCACGAATGGCAGATGTGCTTTTCTTTCATGTAGATAAATTTTCTTCATAATATATTGATAAAGTTTCTCTATGCACCATTTAGATTGCTGTGTCAGCTTTCCTAAAAATGCTTAGGTGAAAGTCCCGTAAGAACTTTATGTTTTACAGGGCTCTGTTTACTTACTTTTTAACTGAAGAAGTGTTGTTTCATTCTGATATCTGGCCCTATTATATTGGCAGACGGTTTTTATAGTGCCAGATGGATAATTTTATCGGAAATATAGACTATATTATTGAAATTTGTCTAAAACCTTTATTTTCTATCGTTTTTTCATCAATTTGAAATTTTCTTGTAATTTTTGCTAAAGTGACATAAATTGTTGTATATTTGCGGCGTAAATGTGAAATAAAGTTCTTACGGGACTTCTACTATTACAATTGAAAACACTTCGTTTTTAGAGATCTACCGCAGGAAGAGACTACTTTATTAAGGGGACTTCTATAAATTAAATCCCTGATTATAAGTTGCATAAGCGGATAA
>ERZ780208.371-NODE-371-length-48447-cov-8.121942_pt1 | contig 48447 bp, 70 predicted proteins | sample MGYA00511167_ERZ780208 | MGnify/ENA primary metagenome ERZ780208 (study PRJEB29588, sample SAMEA2159202) | human gut metagenome | biome: human gut; feature: human-associated habitat; material: faeces | place: Denmark | collected 2008/2010 ...
CTGTGTGGTCTCTTTATTTTTAAATTTGATATAGCCCATTACAGGACTCCTTTCTGGCGCTGTTATGGCCGCGCCCGCCTTCTGATTTTCTACTGCTAATCTCCACCCATTATTCAATCACTCCTTCTGTAAATGGCAAGTTAAACAATGTACCGAGCATAGAAAAAATAGAAATAACAAACGGCAAGATATCCTCTGGTGTACTTATAGTCACCGATTTGATCCCAGAAGGAAAGAATGCATTTGCATTTATAATTACTAATGGTACAAACATTCAGTCGCACACTGCGCAAATATGGAAAAATTTAAACACTGGATCGGTTAATGTATCATTTAAGTTATGGTCTGAAGCTACACTCGTTATGAATGGTACAGTAAGCGGGATTTTACTTTGCATATAAACGTGCTATTAAAAACATTCTCATTTGCAGAGAACGATGCTGTCTATAGTTACGGATACGGTGCCGGAATTGACTCCAAGGAAAAAACAAAGATATCCATCGCTTGCTGCATCGGATATATCCAGTACATTATCACCAGTTACAATCCTCTGATAACCGTCCTTAGGTGCCAGTCTATCTCCATAATTTGTTTTAGCGGTATTCAAGTTTGCATATGCGTTATTACTACCACTTCCGCTAACGGTTGCATGGAATTTGACTTTTTTATACACGGTGCGATCTATGAGTTTTCCGGATCCTATGACTACGGAATATGAACCACTCGTATTAGTTGCATTTGTAGTAGACATTACTATGGCATTTAAATTTACGTTGCCAGTATAATTACCGCTCGTTTTGGTAAATTCGCCACTTATATCCGTATTTACACTACCTTGACCAGATATAAAGAGAGGTATATCAGTTTGTTCTCCTGATTTCCAATCTACCCAAGTGCCATTATATAGGATCTGTACAGTGTCAGTGTCAATATTATAACGTACACTTAACTTGCCATTTAACTCAGTATATGTATCCGCTACCGCCTTGGCATCCGGCACGTAGCCGGTCACCTTGGTAGCCAGCAGATCCTCCTTTGTGGTAATCATCTGTGCAAATGCCGGGGCAGTGAGATCAGCAAAAAATTTCTTTATTTTTCCAAATACAGTAGAAACTTTTTCACCAGTGGAAATATTTGATCTTGTTTCTGCCACCTCAAACGCAACTGTAGTGTCTGGCAAAGATGCTTTCTGAAGATATTCCTCTGGAGCGACACCACCTAATTTTTCCGCATCATCCACTATTCCTGTATTATTTTTGTCGTAAATAGCCTTTTGCATGTCACCTGCGCCTAATTCTGTTACATAATTGACTATTGCTCCTGATGTGGGTATTTTAGTGTCGTCTGCAGTCACAGTTTTATCAACCGCTGATATTCCGTTAAACATGCTGACTAATGTATTTATGGAATCATAAAGTTCAGCTGTGACTTTATCTAACGTCTCCTTATTTTCATGTCCATGCCTTTTATCACTGTTTTCCTTTACAATCTGATAAATTGCATTCACAACATTCTGTATTACATCTTTTTCTTTCGTTTCAGGATTCTCGATTTTTGAAGATAATCCTACCTCATCTCCGTTAAGTCCATCAACGATCTCATTTAATTTAGGTATAATGACATCCCTTGATAACTCATCAAATTTTGCCTGCATTTCTGCAGTCGTAAGACCGGGGACATCCGGCAGCCCAGTCACTCCTTTATTTGCCAACGATGTATCCGTGATTTTTTCAAAAGCCATAGCTTGCCTCCTACTTATGATTACCATTTTCCACGTACTCCAACGCAATATCAAAAAGGCCAAAAGGTTCATTCAATTCAGAATTTACGAATCTGAATCTTGCCTTGTCTACCTTCTTCACACGAAGTTTTGTTGGAATAATTTTTTGTGTCTGATCAGAACTGAAAGTGAATTTTGAAAACACGACACTGCCAAAAGATAAATACCTTGCAGTATAATTGTCCTTTTTTATAAACGACCACAATCCTCTTTTTTGCACATACATCTCCAAAGTAGTAGCAACGGCAGACTTCAACCGCACAGCCAAATAACGGAATGTCTTATTTTTATAAAACAATTTTCCGTCAAGATCCGGTGTTTCCCAGATTGCTTCTATCTTCTCACCATCATCGTTGTATGATACCAGCGCATCAGAATCGCTATAAAACTCGCATACCCTTCCATCTGTTGTTCCAAAATATAAGTTTCCGTCTTTTTCCCACATACAATTTGCTGGAATGTTTGTTCTATAAAATCCTGCATATTGCCGTGTAGAATAAGGCATAGACTTATCTGTCTGCATAGGCTGCAGTCCATCGAGAATGTAGGCAACCCCATTTACACACAGCCAGTACATATCCTTGTATACAAATGCAAATGCTTTTTCAAGATCAGATTCTTTCAGCAATTTTCCATTAAGATAAAAGCTTCTGTTCTGACCGTATTTTTCTCCCGTAATATCCTGTGCTGTAATAGCGTATACGCCTGATCTCGTGAGAAAAAGAGGTTCACTGGATAAATATGCGAATGTGTCCTTTGCAATGGCTCCTGCGCCTTGCAGAGTGTTTACCGAACGGAATACCGGCTTATTATCTGCCAGTGCGCCTTCTCTCAGGACAATAAACTGGTCCGTCTCCATTTCGTCCTTATGAGTTGCCAGGTAATTATTGATTACGCTGTATCCCATAATAGCAGACTTACTTGTCCCAAGACTGCTATAATACGTATCCGCAAAATACGTAGGATCATTTTGATCACTGAACCAGTCCTGATTGATATAATCAGGATTTCCACTTAAGAACAGTCTGTCCATTGCCCCTTTTAGTCCATACTGTGTTCCTATGCAGCACTTATTTATTCTGTCAGCATATCCGCTTACAGTTCGGTATGCTGTTATTTTCACATTATCTTCACCGGTTACAGGACTTTTGCCAGGCGCAGCCGTAAAATTGATAATTCCGTTTTCTCTGTCTACCGTAAAATCCGTATTTTCTGTTTTCTCAGCCCAAGAGCCGGAGCTGTCCAGAATATAGGCTTTCACTGTGGTATCATCAAGTCCACCAAAAGTCATATGATACGCGGTGTCACCTTCTGTTCCTGCAAATAATTCTGTAAAACCAGGCTGTATAAGGTTTAAATCTTCATAGCTTGTACCTCCGCCATTAGGTGCCTTAGCAATCGTAACTGTAGGTATCTTTGCATATTCCGATGCCGGTTTTACTTCCGCCCCATCCCATACGAGAAGCTTTTTCCCATCAACGATATAAAGTTTGTTGTCAAATTGCCAGCTTTTACTCCGCGCATTATTAGCATCAGAATACTTTACAACGCCGTTATAATACATTTTCGTTCCTGCATGGACCAATCCATATTGTTCGCCGCGGATATAATGATACCCATTGATTTGATCATCATATTCCGCTATTTTTTTATACCCCATGCATTTACGTACTTTCCCGGGGACATCCCGGATCATGTTCTTACAGTTCGGACTCTGATTCTCGCTCACTGCCGCTGGGCTGTTTGTGAAATCTGCGCCTAAAAATGTACTGATCGTAAGAACACTCCTGCTTGGGCTTGATGGAATGGAAAATTTTGTAGCCATTAAATCCACCCGCTTTCACTTGTAAATTCTTCATAGCCTTGTTGCATACTGCTGTCAATAAGGCTCTCCAGTGCTACTTCAAACTCATTACGATATGTTGTAGCAATACCGTTATCATCATCCTTATACAGCTGACTGGCCATATAAAGAGGCATAAGTACCACTACTTCATCATCTACCGGGAGAACATAATCATCCGCTGTCTCTGCTGTAATAGTAGGTGGATATGCACGATAATATACCGTATAGCTCCCAGGATCATCCCTGCCGAGAACAAGGATGTTATCACTCTCCCGGTAATACTTACTGGTCTGAATATACCCGCAACCTAAGCTTCCCTCGTAATAGATCTGATTGTCTCCGAGCTGATAGAAGTCAGGACATATCTCTTTGAGATTATATCTCACCATCTCAGCGTATTCAGGGACTTCTGATTCTTTATCAAATTCCTCATAATACAATGCAACATTCTTTACCGCGCTAGGATATTTGCTGATAAAAATAAGAGCCACATCTTCATCCAAAGGATTCTCAAGAAGCCCTCTATATTCAGTATATGTGTTCTTACTTTCAAGTTGGATGGTATCACATTCTGTTCCTCCAACCGTTACCATTAAAGTTCCTTTCCCAGTAAATTCAAAGAAATATGCATGTGCTCCCTCCCCCGAAAATTCATATGTGCCAAGGTTATGAATCTTACTTGCCGTCTCGTCAGAAATCAGATTTTTCAAAGGATTATGTGCAATAACAACACTCTTTACAATAGATTTTCCGGCAGTAGATAACCTTTCCAGTGCCTCATTAGCCACCATAGGCATTCCGGCAAGGTAATCCGTTGTGGATTCATCTGTTGGTATAGTACTACCATCCGCAGCAAACATTTTCTGTAATGTGGCTAATTTGACATCTTTCCAGGTCATACTCATTGTTTCTTTCTACCTCCGGTATTTCTTGTACGTGTGGTTGTTCTTGTTCTCTTCACAGGATTATCTTCTGCTTTCTTCACAGGCTCTTCTGTTTTCTCCGGAATAGGAATAGGGATCTCTTGTTCAGGTTCCGGAACCTTATCAACTCTCTTTGAAATATAGTCACCGGAAGGAAGTACGGCCTGCACTTCATAGTACAGACCGCCATCCTCAAACACGGTGCCTATTGTAAAATTAGGCTTTACCATGTTCTACCTCCGTTAGGTTGCGCTCAGTGTGGTTCCTGCGGATGCACCGCCAAGGATCACATGTCTCCAGTCATTGAAGCCGGCAGACATACGACCATAGCCGTTCCATTCAAGGTTACGGGTATGGATGTCCACCTGATTTGCAATATCAAGAGGAACACGATCATAGAACATAGATCCTCTAAGCTCCTTATTTGCCTGAGAAGACATCAGAACATAAGGAGCACCGGAAGTTACCTGCCACATGGGATCTACTACAAGCTTCCATAATCCCTTCTGGGTGTTGACGTCATTGTTGGAAGAACCAACAATCAGTTCAGAACGGATAATACGCTTGATCAGATCTTCCAGTGCAGGAACGTTGGAAGGAATGATGATGGTATCGAAGGTATAACCCTGGATATTACCGCTTTGATTACGGAAGTTTCTACCGATATTTGCCAACCTGTTCAGCATTGTAGTATCAGTACCGAATGCATTGGTAAATACGTTACTCTGCGCAGCCACACCAGCCTTAACACCCGCATGATCAGTTGCAAACAATGCCTTTCCGTCACCGGTAGTCTTATCAATTTTCTTTCTGCTGAAAGAAAAAGTAGCAGCTTCCGTAGTTAATGCATCGGATGCAAACTGTGCACGAGTACGCTTATAGGAGCGTACCATGTTTGCTGCCATTGTCTTCATTACATCCACGTCTCCATCATCCTTCATTTCTCTGGTGCATGCGAAGGACTTGGAGAAAGTGCTATGTACGATCAGCTTGGACTGGCCAGCCTGAATATCATCCATAGGAGCCTTGTCACCCTCATCAACGATGTCGAAGTTTCCGAGGGAAGTTACAGACCCCAGCTTTTCAGCATACTTCTTGGATGTCTTCTCGTTATAAACGTCGGTTACGAATTTATCGTAATCATTCTGTTCTGTATCGGTGTCGTTCATGACAGCCTGTAACACCTGTGCTTCTACCTTCCACAGATCATCATTAAGTCCGCTATTTTGGCTAAATACAATTGCCATATTTTTTATCCTCCTTAGAATTTTCCTACTACCTTTTCGCCAGCGGCACCGCCTGCAGAAAGCAGCATGAATACGCCATTGGTGGTAGTTGCTGTTACCTGCGCAGCATCAGTGTGAATAGTTACTTTAGAGCCTGCCTTAACAGCAGAAGCATCTGCGGCACAGGTGGTCTCCCACTCCTGACCGTCTACGATCTCATAAACGGAAATATCTTTCATTCCGCTTGCGGGGGCTCCGTAATTCTCAGCACAAATAAACTGAGGCTTGGTGGTTCCGGTTGCCTGTGTCAATCCACCATCAGTCAGCACCAGTGCATCGCCGATCTTGTAGGTAGTGGATGCAGTAGTCGGGAGCTGTTTAATGATAGGGAAATTAGGATTTGTTGCACTTTTTACAAAACTAAACATTTTTGTTTCCTCCTTATAAAGTTTGGTTGTATTTTTTCTTAAGTTCTTCATCACTTAAGCCGGGAAAATACTCTCTCCACTTTGAGATTTCATTTTCCGGAATATCAGCGAGGTTGGAACTATCAGAAACACTTGTGGTTGTTTCCAGATGGCCTTTAGACCTTGCCTGGTTAATTGCTGCTTGCTTTGCAGCTGCTGTCTGCCGAGTAGAAATACTGTCAAAATTTGCCAGTTTAAAAGCATCCGGCAGTCTCAATCCTTTGTTCACATACTCCAGTACGGAAGCGTAGGATGCATGCTTTTCCAAGTCTTCCAGAGACTTAATCTCAGGAGCCATAGCAGTTACCGCCTTAATGTCTTCATCAAGCTGTTTCTGCACTTCTGCTCTCTGATTGTTCTCGAGAATCTGCTGCGCCTGTCTGATTGCAGGAGAATTGTTGACCATCTGCTCAATCAGATTAGGATCAATACCTTTTTCTGTGAGCTGCTGATTCAGAGTCTCTCGCTGCTGGTGCTCGCATGCCTGAAGGTAGTCTTCCATCGTCTCGATGTTTTTCCCGGTAACAGGGTTCACAACGCTTCCGAATAAACGTTTTACTTCACTGTTGATTCCGGACATCTTACGGTTGTAGGCTTCCTCTGCCTTTCTTCTGGCAGCAGCAAATTGTGAGTTGATTTCATCTGACTGCACCTGATCTGTAGTTTCCGGTTCTGCAGTTCCGGCATCTCCATCAGGTACAACAGGTTCCTCAACCTGGTTATCAGTTACAACAGGGTCGGCGAGCTCCTGTACGTTTGCGCCTTCTAAAATTTCATCCATGATTACCTCCCGTGATTTTTGCGCTTTTCACATGCGAAATTTTTGTATCAAAAAAGGACCCTAAGTTTCCTTAGAATCCTTGGATACCGGTAGTTCATTCCTAACGGTTGCAAATATTTTATTGTAATTACTGCATTGCGGATTGCGACACTTCATCTCATGCTCAATAAAGAGCTTCGGCGGAATATCGGTTGATACCACATATTTTGAAGCGGATATTGCCGCTTCTATCTTACATAATGGGCATTGCATTTCCAGCACCTCCTGACTGTTCACTTAACGCTGCATTCTGTGTTTCCATCTGTGCATTTTCTTCCTGTACACGCTGTGCCATGATCTCTTTCATTTTGGACGCATTCGGATAATCATTCTCTGCCATGAACGTCCAATATGCCAGAAGAGTTTTATTCTCTCCCAGGGGACCAAACGCTCCGGATTGCAATTTCATGTCAATCTGCTGCCACATTGCTTCACGATTCATCATGATCGTTGAAGTAGGATCTGTGGTAATGATAAATTCATCATCCCAGTAGTATTCGCCGGCAGCATCCTGCTTTAAAAAATCGTACCGGTTGAAATGAGCATAAGAATATGTCCCATCACTGTTTTTCTTATTCAGTGGAATCGGCTGATCCGCATAAGCAAGCATGTGCTTGAACATGAGCTCATATACTTTGGCGTACGCTGTTTTCTTCATAACACGCTTAGATTCCAGTCTGCCGGCGGCCTGATTGATTGCATATTGCTTTGCAGTACCACTATCAGCAGAAGCATCATATTTGCCCTGATAAGAATCCGTGATTCCCAGCGTGGACTTGGCCCAGTCATAATTTTCTGCGATCATGATTCTGTCAAGGGAAATATCTGCCTGCATATTCTTCACACTGATAAGGGATGCTTCCTGCGCATTGTTCACGCGTACAACCTTAAGTTCCTCATCAGTAGTCTGAATTTTGGAGTTCTTGGGAAGAATTACAATAGAACCACCTTTAAGGATTTTTTCCTGCAATTTTGATCCCAATTTTTTTATAGCATCCTGTTGATCAGAGATAACTGCCGCATCCGAAAATCCGAGAAGCTTTCCTGCGCGGGAAACATTTTTCCTGAGCACAATAGGGATCTGATCCGGCTTATAATACGGAATCTTGGTTCTGACTTCCCTTCTCTCCTGCATCAGCTGTCCGAAATCGTCATATACCGGATTTCCATCTTCATCCAGCATGTCCACATCCTCATATCCTGATATTGCGGGAATGAATGTGCCATTCTTCGTGGTAATGTCTTCTAACAGTTCCTCGTACTCTTCCGTTCGTTCCTCAAAACTCTTGGATCCACATTCGCATACGTCACCGGTCTTTACCCTGCCGCATTTGGTGCATCTCTCCAATCGTCTTGCCTGATAATCCTCGTAGTCCTCCAAGACATACTCTTCACACCACGTAAACAGTCCGATACATCCGTTTTTATTACGGTAGTAGCATTTAATGACAGTAACGATATCACTGTTATCATCACGCTTCGTGTCCTGCTTCAGATCGATTTCTGTATCAGATGCCGCGGAAACATCCACATTATATTTTTTCTTTACAAATTCCTTTGTCTGCGGTACCAGAACAAAGATGTAATCCATCTCCTCAATGCTTGTTATTCCAGGCTGAGGGATCACGTTTCTTGGATGCCGTTCTGACACGCTCACACCGCCGACAGTGCAATGAAAGCCTTTGGTGTTGTCCCATTCAACGTGCATGAAATCACCGCCCTGTATGGGGACGGTACGCTCTTCCTCATCGTTCATGAGGCTAAAATTCATAAGCTGGATTTCATTCTGAAGAGCAAGCTCAATAAGCTTGGCCAGTTCTTCGTCTTCTTCATGGATAGGGGTTACCTTCGGCATTGGGATTGAAGAATCAACCTGCGTTTCAATCAATTCATAAACAATATTACGTACATTGATTGACTGCTTACTTGATTTTCCGTTACCCTTGTTCGGATTTACGTTTACTCTTCTGTCACCGTCGTACAATGCCTGATATTCACGGATATTATTCAGTTCATCACTGTATTTATCCTTTGCTTCGGTGTACTTTTTCTTCCACTCACTCAGTTTTTTTGCCTGTTTCGGATTCATTATCATGTTTTTCATCTTCCTAAACATCCTCATAATATGGCTCTCCATACTTTTTAACCATCATTGCCCTGATCTCCTCGTCTGCATTCTCATAGTCCTCCAACAGATCAGGCCGCCAGTTATTACGCCTACGGTCGATTTCCTCCGGACTGTCCGCCGGGATTGTCCACCAGACACAAAAATACCGCAGACTATCAGGATCATGGGTCAAGTCATGCGGATCTTTGGCATACACATTCGGTCTTTTTTTGTCCTTCTGTATCTTTTTTAAGCACCGGTACAGATTCGGTGCACATCCATCAAGGATAGTAAGTTTCGACTTCTTATCCTCTCCCTGCGGTTTCAACCACTCTTTCATACCGGAGCATCCGGCAGCAAAGTCATTCGATGTTTTGGTGAGGTCAACACCACATTCAGACCAGATCTGTGCACGGCTCTTACCAGTCTCCTGTGATCGATTCCACAAATCCGGCGGTGCCAGGAATGCTTCTATGGTCTCTTCCTCACACATACTGAGAAGAGTTCCTGCAGCTTCTGAAATAGTCAGACCGGATTTATCATATTCCCGATACACCTGTGCATTTCCGAAAGAATCAACTCTCACCCAATGTGCAGCAAACATATCAAGGCCATAGTCAATAGCAACATACTTCAAGGTATTCCCTTTCAGTTCCTCATAGGAAACAGTATTACGCTCATTCACCTCGGGAAAGTATGATCCACCAGGAACAGTAAGTGCTTCCTCAACAGTAGCAGGATACTCCTGTGTCATAAGCTCACCCATTGCCTTTTTGGTTTCTGAATACCAGTTGTCATCACGGCGGGGATCTGCGTACCACGGAATGAATATCTTATTGAACCCATTATCCGGATTCGTAAATACTTCCTCGAAAAAGGATCCTCTGTCAATGGTAGATAATCCGATAACCTGTCCACCAGTAGGGCGGTTAATGGTAGGATATCCAGCGGTCCATATCTGCTCTGCATATTGCTGGAACGCCCATTCATCCAAAATGATAAGGTTGGCGGTAAATGAACGACCCGCACCAGGCGCACTCGGCATTCCGTTAAAAACTGAAACGAGACCACTTGGAAAAGTGATCTCAATTCTTAATGCAGTCTGTGTATATGTAGCACCGGTCCATCCGATCGGCTTATCACTATCCTCTGCAATGAGTTCCGGCATATTCTTCAAAATAACGCCGAATCTTCGCACAAGCTCCTTCGCATCATCCTCTTTCTGAGACAGTGCGATACATGTACGACCTTCCATCGTAACAAGCAGATGTGCCGCGTAATGCAGTACAAGCCATGAGAAACCCAGCTGTCGTGCTTTTAGGATAACATTCAGCTTATGTGTCGCAATGCTCCTTAATGCCTCTCTCTGTGCATCCCACATACGAAACGGCTGTATGATCTCCTCGGCATCTTTATCCTCGATATGACCATATGTGTCGATGAAATACTCGATATGCTCTCTGCAATATTCAATTTGATTTTGTCGTATTTCCTGTAAAGTCATTGACACTCCAAATTTGAAAATATAATATAATTTTCTGATGGACATATGGTACCTAGATCACAGGGCCCGGGTATCGCGGGGTACCGGGGGACCTATCCGCCCCATGATGTACGGTGGCAGCCCAAAGGGCTGATCCCTGGCAGAGGGAAAATATAGATCAGCAGGACCATACACAGAACAGAACAGTCCAGACGATCCGGATCCGGTAACAGCTGCATCTGCTATTGTTGCTATTTACTGGGACAATAAGACAATTACCGGCAACTATGCGTGAATGATTAATTTTGCGCATAGTTGAACAATACCAAAAATCTGATAAACCGCATAAATACGGGATTCTTGAATTGTAGCCATTTATACACAATTTCGGAATCCTCTTTTATGCCCATTTACCAGCTAATTGTGTTATGATCCTGTACAATTTACTTGCTCTCTCCCAGTCTCTTAGATACCTGATCCAGTAGTTTTTTATCCCCTTCGGAGATCGTAGCATTAACATCTATCTGCTGCTTAGGGTTATAACCGTCATACCTGGACATCCATAACCCGGATAACTGAGAAGGTATACAGCCGGTTTCAAACTTTCTACGTACATCATTCTCGGATTCTTCGCGTATGCGCGTTACTATGTCTCTATAATTCTCATCACTGTCATAAGTATCATAGAATCTACATCTTGCCATGCCAATATATACACAAAAGCCTTCTAAGGTGTAAGTGATAGACTTTTTAACTTTTCCTGTGACGAACTTACTCTCTTTACCGGAGAATGATGTTTGGTTAACCTCTACATTGTCACAGTAAGATTTATACTCTTCCCATAACTGCTCCATTTGTTCAGGACTGCTAATTTTTCTAGGTCTACCCATTGATATTTACCTCCTTCCTGGTATTATAAAAGCCGGTACCAGTGAATTACTGATATCGGCTTCTTGACACGTATTTATATTATATACTATACAACAGGTTGTTTTCCCGATTCAACCCCGTTTTTGTGACATTTGTCACACTTTTGGGTATTTTTTATAAATTCTTTTCTCTTTCTATCTTCTCTTGTATAGCTTCCAGGATAAAAGCTCTAACAGATAGATTCCTCTTGTACGCTTCTTTCTCTATCACATCTGTGTAATAGTCTTTTTTTACATCTAACGGGATCCGCTTAAGATTATTTTTTGCATATCTCATATTGCATTGTATTTTGCTATCTGGTGTCTTTGCCATGTGATTATCCTCCTTTTATTAGATTATAGCACGGCTGCTACCAACGTACCATTGTACAACCTGCACAATTTTGCAATCGTACGTTTGTAGCATTTTACCACTTGACTGCATACGTACGTTGGTATTATGATTAGCTCAACAACAAACGAACCGCACCGAAGCGGAGCACATGAAAGCGAGGTACACAACATGAACGAAATCATCAAAGCTTTAGAAGCAAAAGGATATATGGTATGCAACCAGTTCAACGGATTCTTCGGAACCTTACCCGATACATACGAGCTGTACGACAGAAACGGTAACATCGTAGCTGATAACTTAACAGAGCAGGATCTTATAAAGACCTGCTCCACATTATAAACGGAGGTACAAAACCATGAGATATTTTGAAAATTGCAAAACCTGTGAAGATGTAAAACAGCTTTATAAGAAATACGCAAGAGACCTTCATCCGGACTGCAACCCCGGAAGAGATACAACCGCAGAGTTCCAGGAGATGTCCAGACAGTACGAGGATGCATATAACCGACTGAAGAACATCCACCAGAACGCAAACGGCGAAACCTACGAGAAAGAATCTCAGCAGACCGCCACCGAATACGCCGACCTGATTAACCAGCTGCTTCACCTCTCCGGACTTATGATTGAGCTTTGCGGATCATGGTTGTGGATCACCGGCAACACCAAAGAGCATAAGGATACACTTAAGAGCCTCGGCTTTAAGTACTCCTCTAACAAGCAGGCCTGGTATTATCACGAGGGCGAATATCACAAGCACAGCAAGAAATCAAAGTCAATGCAGGACATCCGCAGCATGTACGGATCCGAGAGATACGCAACCCGGACATCTGAACCGGAGCAGATCACAGCATAAATACATAAGGGGCGGAACACCACCGCCCCACCCACAAAAAGAAAGTGAGGTAATCAACTTGATGATTATTAAAAATCTTAGAAATTACAAATTCAGAGACGAAATCGGTATCTATTCAACTACCGGATTCGCACTCTATGAGGATGGAAAAGGATTTATTTCCTTGGATGGCAAAACTCCTTATTCCCCGGCAGGCGGAAAGAAAGCCTTGCAAAGCATCTTGAACGCAGGCGGTTTTCTCTCTGAGCCTGATTACATTCTACCCATTGCACAATAACATTCTACTGGGAGCCGGCGACCCATTAAACCGGCAGAAAGGTGTAATGTATGACAGTAAAAACAAGTATCGGAACAATAACAGCAAGCAAGAACGTTTTAAATGATTTAGCTATCGCATTGTCACAGGCAGATGAAAGAAATTGCAATAAGCACGGAAAAAAAGATTGTTTCAACTTCAGATCTGCCTGCAATGAAATACATGATTCTCTTGCCGCTACTGGATATTATGACAGCTTAAATTATTGATTATACCGAGCCGGGCGAATTCCCGGCAGAAAGTGAGAAAAACAATGACCCCCACGCAGGAAAAAGATCTCCAGGATCTGTTTATGAAATACGGCAATCCATCAACCGAAAGTGATGTGAGAATGTCAATCTATATGATCCATCCGGATGCCCTTAATGAGCTTGACAAGGTGCTTTATTATGACAACAAGGCAGTTGATGCAATAAAGGAATTTGAACGCAAAATAGAGCAACTGAAAGCGTACAGGATCGCCCTTGCAGAGCGTTACAACTATCTTGCAACCGCTCCCACTCAACCAGTCGTCAGGCTAAAGCGTGAACGGCGGTATTATGAGAACAAGGTATATTATTTCCTGGTTACCTACTCCCGTAATATGTTGGATGGTTCAGAGGTGCAAACATCCTCGACCAAATACACCGGGCAGGAACGGCACAAAGCCATAACAGACTATAAAGCATACATAAAAAGCCACCCCGGCATCATTGCAGAAATGAACATAGAAAAACCCAAATGGGAACACTAGGCAGTCTTTACAGGCTGCCTTTTTGCTATATGTCCAGATCCCGGAGAGCATTTGTAATGGCATTGCTGACCGTCTTTTCTTCTTTCCCCAATCTCCGCGCTATTTTGGCAACACTCATACCATTTACAAAGTGCATCCGCAGGATCTCACGTTGCCGCAGTTTTTTGCCTTTGTTGATAGCATCAAGCACATTCTGTCGCTCATTTTCTGCCGCGTTTATCTCAAACTGAATCTTTTTCAAAATATCCGTGGTATTTACTGCAGATTTTTCCACCTTGCTATTTGATGGCTTTCCGGATCCTCCGCCGGTTCCCATTGCATTATTCACCTTTTCCCCCAGAGTCTTCCATTTCTCCAGCTCATGGGTCAGACCAACTATTCGATTTTGGATATTCTGATAACTTTTCAAATATGCTCTTTTCTGTTTGATGTCCATTATTGTTTTCTGCTCCTCTCAATCTCATCTATTACAGCCATGACAAGGCTGCGGGCAAACGGATCTTTATTATGTTTTTCGATGATGCGGTTTGCATCGTTGTTGAGGCATTCCCAGTATTCATCCGATCCGTCACCATTCAAATATTTTTTATATAAAAACCATGCATCATTGTAGATCTCTTTTTTAGGTTCCATCAATTCTCCTATGCTACTCTATTGTATTTGTGCTGCATCTCTTCGATGTCATCTATCAGGTAATACTGGACTGTCATGTCCGGCTTTGCATGTCCCAGTAATTTACTTACCAGCAATACATCCCCTGTCTTACGATAAAGGACGGATGCAAATGTCTTGCGGTACACATGCACGGTTGCTGTTATCCTGGTTACTCCTCCCCTGACTGCCATCTCCTTGGCCAGCTTTTCGATGCCATACTCTTTCATTCTGTTATGCGGTGCCCGATCTGCCAAAAACAGCGGATCTGTCCCAGGCCTGTCCCCGATATAATTTCTAAGCGCCATCACAGCTACCGGCGTAAGCATTCCGGTGCGGTAGGTATCCGTTTTTTCTGCATAGATTGATACCTGCTTATTTGTCAGATCAATATCTGACACATTGAGGTAAGAGATTTCGCCTACACGCATGCCGGTGCAGATCATCAATTCAAACAAAGCCTTTTCCTTGGGTGTCTGCAGTGCGTAACGAATAGTTTCAACTTCCTCATCTGTCAGTCGTACCTTCTTTTTCTTTATCTGTTTAACCTTATCTACTCCATCAACTATATTGTTGACAATGTGCTGTTTGCGGAATGCCCAGCCGAAGAACGTGCAGAGATACCGGTATATGGTGGACTTATAATTTTGGCTGATATGGTCCCGGTAGCTCCTGACTGCAAGGTAATCAGTGATATCCTGCGCTGTCACATATTTATAATTTTTATTCACAAAGCCAAAGAATTTCTTTATGATTCCAATATAGCTCCGTATTGTGCCAGCATGTAGTCCTGCTGCCACGCCGTCTACACAATACCTTTGCATTAACCACTCATTGTCATGCTCCATAGTCATAGGCAGCTGTTTGATCTCTGCCAGCTCAAAGTCCTGCAATTTTACATAAAGCGTAATCTTCATCCGGTCGATCTGTTCCCTGGTCATGCTGTCACGTAATTCATAAGCTACGTCGTTGATTAAATCATTTTTAGTCATATGCGCACCTCATTTTCTCGTTGCCTAAGAAACATCCGTGTGATATGATGATCTTAAGCAGTTGAGCGGTACAGTCTACTTTGGTCGGTGGTTGTACCGCTATTATTATGTGATTGATTGCAGTCCTTCTGCCGCTGTTTATAAAAATGTGTATAATACTTATTACGCTTTTCCTATCACTCCTTCACTAACTTTCAGTTTTATTGTGTAATAATACGTACCGTTACACAGGTAAATAGCTTTCCAGCGCCTGCCGGATAACCCAGGAGATAGGTCTGTCCTGCTGCCGGCAGTAATCAATTAATCTCTCGTACTGCTCCGGATCCATGCTGATGTCTTTCCGGATGTTCTTCTTACCTTCTTTCTTGGGTCTTGGCATAGGCCTATCTCCTTTCTTTTACCTATTCTTCAGAGCAATAATCAGATCATTATATGTTGCCTGATTCATATACATGGTCATATGTACCTGATCTACAACCGTTTCTCCGCATTTTTGCCAATCTTTGGTGATGTATCCATACCGCTTAATCCACTTTTTATTGATGCGCTTCTTTTTGTGTCTGCGCCGCTGGACCTGTTTGGTTGTAACTATAACGGTATATCCGCCCATCAGATCGTTCATTTTACCTAACATGCCTATCTTCTTTCGTTACACAATTTTTGCGATATTTCAGTTTAGATGTTCATAACACCAGACTTCCATCCTGCTTTTTTAGCCTCTTCTGAAAGAATCTCATTTTCTTCAGCTATAGCCATTTTTCTTTGTTGTTTTTCTAAACAATATATTGATAAAATTTCATCCACCAACTCATTAATACTACATAGCATATCTCCGTCAACCTCTTCGGTTCGTTCTGCATCATTTAAAATATTTTTTATATCTTCTGCACATTCATGTATTTTTCTCATACAAATGCCTCCATAAATCTTAATATTTCAGTTTACAACATTACCAGTTCACCCTTGTTGATAAGCGTACTTGCAATGCTTCTTGTTACATGCGTCATAATTTCAGCTTGTGAATGATTTTCTGCAGCATACTTTCTAACAGAATCCAAATCATAAGAAAATCCTGCATCGTCAAGGTACTGTCTGATAAACCGCTCATTGTCTTCCGCTGAAAGCCTATGTAACTCATGCTTTTCTGTAAATCTACGCTTCACTGCGGTATCAACATCATCTATGAGGTTTGTTGCGGCAATAATTACGTGGTCATTCGTAACGTAATCTAATAGCTGTAATAAACATGTAGTGCTTCTGGAAACTTCTGCGCTTGCACCGCCACCACCATATTCCCTCTTTACTGCCAAGCTGTCGATTTCATCCAACATTACAACGCATTGATGCTGATTGATGAAATTAAACAGATTCGTAAGATTTTTTGCAGTTCCACCAAGATAACTATCAAGCATTCTTGAAAAATTCACATATAAATACGGCATTTCAAGTTTATATGCTACATACCTGGAAAAAGCCGTCTTCCCGACTCCGCTCTCGCCATAGAGCAATGTTGCATTCAGATACGGAATCTGTTTCTCCATAAGCTGTAAACTCACATCATTCATGTTCTTGATCAGTTCGAATAATTCCTTTTCTTCATTGGTCAGATAATATCTGCTTTCTAAGTATGTATTTGTCAGATCTTCCATCGTTGCAAAACTGGAAACATTTGCTGGTAGCTCCATAAAATTCATTCCACCAGATCGTAATAGACTTTGATATTTTGTGACTGCATAGTGATTCTTCTGAGTTGTATCTTCCGCACAGCAGCAAAGAGCTGCATCTTTGGCTTTTTGTATATTGTTTTCAGCAACATATCGTACCAAAGCAAGCTGATTCCTCGTCATTCCCATAATTTATTTCCTCCACTAAAATTTAAATGATTTTCATTTTGCACCGGAGATGCGCTGCCCAGTACTCCGTTATCTTATACTTATGGCACTCGTCCCGCCACATCTCCCGTCCTACCTCGCCGTCATAGTGGATGCAATCATCGCAGTTATAGCACGGTTCATCCATCTCTCCCTGGCAATGATCGAAACATTCAGCGCTATTCGCACAGTGATTGCAGATACATCCAATGCAGCTCATGTCATTCCTCCACTAAATCCTAATATTTCAGTTTAACTGCCTAATATTATCCTCAATAAATCCTTTCAGAGTAGAAAAACCTTTATTTTCTTCAATTCCTTTTCTTTTCAACTCTGCCTTTATAGTATCCATTTCCTCTTTTACTGACTGATATGCCAGTAACATTCCTTTTTTCATTTCATCATTCATTTTTTCTACCTCCACTAAATCCTAATTTAACTTATTAAAAACAACTCAAATAGAAACTCAAATTTTTAATAAAATTTTTCACTTTTTAACTCAACTTTTGAGTTACTATTTCACTTCCTACGCAGGATTTCATCAACCGGTCATGATGCTGCCTGCGGTCTGTGTCAGCGGATCCACCGGCGGTTCCATGATCACTCCGGCTTCCGTGAGTAATGCACGGGACCACTCTCGGACAGTAGTCTTGTCCTGCTGATATGACAGCAAAAGTTCATTCATATACTCTTCAACGCGAGTGAGCCGGTCTTTGCCGAATCCATATTCGTCCATCAGCGCCGTGAAGAAAAACAGCATATACCTTGTAGCCTGCTCATTGATGATGTTCTGTGGTCCGATCTGTTGCCTATCAAGCCAGTACTGATAGGACCCCTTCCGGGCGGTGATGTCATCCTCGGTATAGGCTTTATATTCAATGGACCATCCAGCCTTATCCATCAGCCGCTGGCTAATCTCTTTCATACCAACCTTGCCCGCGGACCAGTCCACTTCCATCTCATTAACCTTGTTCGCCAGCCTGCTGATTCTCTGCCCCTTGAATCCCTCCCGGCGCATGATCACATAGCTGCAGATGATTCCCATAGCTGTCCAGGGTGTCCGGTCAGCCATACGGCTTTCCCGGGCGATCCGCTTGCACTGCTCTTTGATCTCTGCCGGTGTTAAATGTCTCTTTCCCATATATCCTCCTACGCAAACCGGAGTTGCCCGGTCTGCTCTGCTTCTATTCTCATGTTCGGTGTACGCTCTGCCACGCATAATTCCGGCAGGTTTGCTCTTACCAGTGCTGCAGGTATAGGCGGACAAACAGCGTTGCCACATCGGCGGACCTGTTCACTGCGCGGGTAGGTCTTTCCGGTGTAATCATGGTCAATTATGTAATCGTCCGGAAATCCCTGGCATCCGTACAGTTCCCGCGGCTCCAGCATCCGAAGCCCGATATCCACAATCTGATAATCCACGCCCTCAATTGTCACCAACCCAAATCTGTCTTTGGTCGTAACCGTATCAAGCGGTTGCTCAATGTCCTGACCGGTAGCATCCCCATAATATTTAATCAAAAAGGCTCTAACCTCTCCGAAGTGCCCGTCGCCGGCTGTAATTGTAGGTATTGGATTCCTCACGTCCCGGCCATCACAGTGATTATTCATCTGGATCAAGTTTGCCGTCACCACACTGTTATGGTCCCATGAGGTAACTGTCGGCAATGGCTTCTCTATGCTCTCTCCTGCTCCTTTGTAGCCACCGTCATAATACTTATGCAGAAATGAGGTAACCAGTCCATACCGGTTCGATCCATCCACGGTCATGATTGGATCTTTTATGGTCTGCCCGCGGACTTCTCCCTGCGCCGTCTCGGAATGGTACTGGGTCAGAGTAGTACTTATCAGGCAATGCTCATTCTTGCTCACTATAGTTGTAAGTGGTTCACGTATATCCTTACTCCTGTCTGCAGTAAATCCAGTCTGTCCGATCTGTACCATGTAAGGCTCCACGATCCCATATCCGTGCTTTCCGGTGATTGTAGGCATCGGCTCCCGGATATCATTCGGTCTACGCTCGCCACCGTGATTGCACTGGATAATAAACGGCTCTGGATTCTCAAGCACAAACTTTTTCAATCCCCTTGCAATCCGCTCCATTGTCTTAGGCGCCAGTGGTCGTACCGCCCTGATCCCGTATTTCTCCTTGATTTCTTCCGAGGTGTCAAAGATGCTGGGGCACGGCAGGGAAAAGTCCAACTGCGTGTATGCACCCACATACGGTTTAAGCAGTCCTGACTTTACAGATTCACTGTCAGCTGGTCCGTGTGTCGGCTCCGGCCATATGATGGGCTTCCCGTCACATCTCGCAATCATGAAAAATCTCTTTCGCATGGTGGGTGCACCGTAGTCAGCGGCGATCAGCTCCTTGAATTGCACCTCATACCCTAAATCTGTAAGCTGCTGGACAAACCGTTCAAATGTATTGCCTTGCTTGCTATTAATAGGATGATGCCCTCTATTAAGCGGTCCCCAGGTCTTAAACTCTTCCACGTTTTCCAACATGATCACCCTTGGTCGTACCAGTCCCGCCCACCTGCAGGCTACCCACGCAAGACCGCGGATAAATTTGTCTTTGGGTTTTCCGCCCTTGGCTTTAGAAAAGTGTTTGCAGTCCGGTGAGAACCAGGCAAGACCTACCGGATGACCATTGCAGGCTTCCACCGGATCTACCTGCCACACATCCTCACAGTAATGCTTTGTGTTTGGATGATTAGCCTTGTGCATCCGGATAGCTTCCGGATCATGGTTAATGGCAATATCCACACTGTATCCGGTTGCCATTTCTATTCCAGTGGATGCGCCCCCGCCGCCGGCAAAGTTGTCAACGATCAGTTCTCCGTAAATCATGACATCACCTCCGGGAAATTAAGCTTGATTTGCTGGTTATATTCATAATTCATCCACACTGTTTCAGTACGTAGCTTTCCATGTTCTGCGCAACTTAAAAACTGTTTTTTCTCCCATCCGATCAGGTAATCGTTATACATATCCGATTCATAACCAGATAGCATTATCTTTGCCTTACTCTGCAGCAACAGCTTCAACAATTCTTCGTGATCCGCATCCGTCATCTCATGCTTGTACTGTTTTCCCGTCCTGGTACCCAAAACATACGGCGGATCAATGTACATAAAAACATTGCTGTAATTAAATCTCTCGATTACTTCCAACGCCGGACGGTTCTCGATCTGTACCATGCGCAAGCGTTCCGCTATATCAATAATCCATTCCGGCAGGCGGTACCAGTTCCATAGAGCATACGCCCGTTCTCTGCCTACAACATCATTCTTCCAGCCAACTTTATATCCATTTGTCCGAAATCCATGCCCCTGCCAGCAACAGATAAGGAATCCTGCTGCACGTTCATATGCATCTGTACACACTGCTCCATTTGGTATTTCAAACTGACTATCATATTCTTCACGGCTGAATGGTGTAGTCATTACCATTCTAGCCAACCTTTCTGCATCTTTCTGAATGCACCGAAAGAGATTTACAACATCACTGTCTAAGTCATTAATAGTTTCGATATCAGATGCCGGCTTATTAAATAACACAGCTCCGCTTCCGAAGAATGGTTCTACATAACTGTGGTGTTCCGGTATCAGTTCTACTAGTTGGGGAGCAATGTTCCACTTACTTCCCAGATATTTCAATACTGTTCTCATTCCCGCCCCTCCAACATATCAAAGATATTCCTTTGCCCTGTTACGCTGTCCTCGGCACGCATGGAAACCTCGCCGTAATTCTCTGACAACATTTCATTCCTTGCCCTCTCGTAGAAATTCCGGTCAATTTCAAAGCCATAACTCGGTCTACCAAGTTCCATTGCCGCTCGAAGTGTACTTCCGCTGCCACAACACGGGTCAATTACCACATCCCCTTCATCTGTAAAAATCTTAATCAGTTTTTTCAACAGGCATACTGGCTTTTGTGTTGGGTGAATTTTCGGATATTTTCCATCATTATCTTTCTCCCAAGGCATCCAGTCAAATATCATTTTCCCGTCATTATTGAACTTTGGTAGTTTGTCCCGGTACAGGATAAGCGCATGTTCCGTAGCTCCCACCACTCTCATGTTTGCTTTAAGTACTTGTGCGGAATAGTTCTTACAGAATGTAATATGTATGCTGTTTCCAAATCCGTGTTTTTCTGCAGCTTTTAACATGGTCGGTATCTGTTGGAAACTGCAAAATACAATCATGCATGGTGCTTTGCCTTTTTCCTTTGGTTCTTTCTTGAGCATCTTGCTGCAGAAATGGAAATATTCATACAAATTAAAATTGTAATCCGAATTGAATGCAGCCTTTCCAGCAAGTTTGCTCTCTCCGTTTTTATTATCTCCTCCCACATACCACATAGGGTTACTGCCGTACATGTTATTTCCAAGGTTGTATGGCACATCTGCAATTACAAGTTGTGCCTTGGGGATTCCATACTTTTTGTAGTTTTGCATGGAATCCCGATAAATTTCACACTTTACTTTCATTACTCATAGGAACCGGGTACCCTTTATGCGCGCTGGTTCGGCTCCTTTCTTGGTTTTATCTAACTATCGTTTCTGCTTGTTCCTTGTACATCCTGCCCGCCATCTGCACCAGATAATGCTGTAAGGCTTCTGCAACGCTGATTCTGTGCTTGGTGCAGTATCTGTCAACATACCGCTTGAAGTCGTTATTTTTTTGATACAGGACTTCGTATTCATCAGGCTTAAACTCGATATTTTCAATGTTGGTACAATCAACTCGTTCCATCTGCATCACACTCCTTTCGGCTTCTCGCACCGCTCAAATTCGATAATCCAGACCCACGGATTAGCATCCCAGCCGTAACGGTCAATATCGGATTTCTTGATAGTACTGTTCCAGAGATTTTCCCATTCTTTTAATGCAATCTCCATATCTCCACAATGGACGGCTAAGGAAGAAAGTCCCTCATTGCGAATACTATCAGCAGTAATATCCTGCAACCGCTCCACCCGTACATCCGTAACCTTAAGCCAAATACGCGCGGCTTCTTTCGGCATGTGGATGGATGGGTGCCACTTTGCATCTCCATATATTTCATCTGTTGCCCGATACATGTAACAACCACAAGTTTTATACAAAACGCTTTTCTTTGGTTCTTTGGGGCAATTTCCTCTTTCGTCTCCCTCACATTTCCAACATTCAAAACGTTCCCATGTTTCTCGGACATACAGGGTATCTCCCGGCTGATACGGTGCTTTATATGCCGTCATTATCAATTCCGCATCCGTCATGTCGCAATATGGCTTAAACATCATCCTCTTACCTTTTAAAAATTCATCAGGCGCAGCATTTTTACACTTGTCTGGCAACATTCCCAGAAACTGCCGAGAACTTACCAGCCGTCGGGTGCAGGTCTTCCGTCCGTCCAGAATCGCCCGAACCATTTCTGTATTGAATAAAATCGGTTTAATTGCCATCTCGTAACCTTGGATTTCGTTTTTTCTCTCGTAATTCTGTGTACACATTTTGGCTAAATCAATAGATGCCTCAAGTTCTTTGATTGCTTCATTCTCCGTCATGGCTACACCTCCAACAGCTCCAGATCGTCAAATACGTTACCGACAACCTCATAAATACAATCACTGTTTATACGTAGCTTTGATAATCCATACTCATTACTTGTACGATAAAATTCAGCATAATTCTCGTCCCAAAGTACAGTGCCTGTGCAATAGCTTTCTGGATGTGCATCATCATTGTAGTGTTTAACAATATCATTCTCCCAAATCACCTTGCCGTTCTTATCCTTAAGACCTGTACACTGGCAGATGGTAGATTGATCGACCTCAACCTGTATTTTTTCAACAGGTGTCCCTAGGCTCAAATCTGCTCCTAATGGAATAATGAAATGGTGTGTGTGCCTACCATCAGTATGCGTCATACAAAAATAAAAACCTTCCACCCATTCCCCATTATCCTTACGCTTTGCCCTGAATAAATATCTTTCCTGCATCCTCATTCCTCACTTTCCGCTTTCAGCCAATCATCTATGTTGCAGCAATACCCAGATTTACAACCTCTGCATTCTGTGGATGATTGATTCATTGCAATAAGTCCTCCACAGTTGAATGCCTTTTTCAGTACTCTTGCCAGTTCCTCATCAGTCATGCTCCTGATCCGGTCTGCGTTGGTCATAGGGGAGTAATGCTCGCAGTCTCTTTCTATGTCCTCATGCGGACAGTCGTTGATTTTTTCGCACCATGAGTAAGCATCAAAACCATTATCCTTTGTTTCTAAATTCTTGCAGTTATTACACTTCGCCATCTCCTACCTCACTTTCCCTGTACGACTCCGGCAGTGGCATCCAGGCTGTAATATCAATATCTTTGTCCACTAATTCCCAATCGCATTTACCGTATTCTTTGAGATAATCAACGCAAGTGGATGACCACCAGTACCACTTTCCATTGCAATAAACCGCAGTATTCGCAAACGGAACATCTTTTATGTCTTTGTAATACGGTTCCGGGTTTCTGTTTATCCATGTTACATTAACTGGTACAAGTTCCTCCGGCAGTCTCTCGCTTACTGGAATCCACACCGGCTGATTCTGCAAGGTGGTGATTGCCATTTGTAATGCTTCCTCACAGCAATGATCTACTCCTGTTTTTCCGTACATAGGACATTCTTCACAAACCTCTGAGTACCGTTCACTCTGAGCCTTTAAGCAGTAAATAGCTTCTTCTATCTTCATTCCGCACCTTCCATTTCTGCCAGTTTGGCTTCGGCTTCGTTTTTTGTGAGGAATACTGTTTTACCAAAATCACATTTTCTAAAATATGCTCCTATAAAATGATTTGTTACCTTAGCGTAAATTCTATATTGTTCTCCGCTTTCATAAAATGATACACTAGAAACATAAGCTTCATAGACTTCGTCTTTCATGTTCTCATCATATTCAATATCATCAAACACATTAAACGGAGAAGTGACTACATAAACAGTATCTCCCACCTTGCATGGCAACCGCAGTAGCAATCCCTGTTCCTCGGCATCCTCATACCGTTTCAGCTTTTCTCTCAATTCTGCCATTGCCCAAATATTTCGATAGAATATCGCAATCAGACCTCTTACGTCTGCAAACGGGTCAATCCCAAGGTTGTCCATCATTTCTTCGTCAAAAGATTCGTCTTGCAATGGCAAATATTCTCCTACAAAAGTAGTTGTGAGTTTTCTTACAAAATCTCTTTCGTCTATATCAATCTCATAATCTCTGTATCTGCCACTTCCATCCTTTGCTATGTAACAGCAATTAAGTGCCAGTTCAACCATTCCCATTTCTGATACATTCTTATTGGTTGTTAGTCTCTCCATCCTTGCTCCTTTCCGGAATCCTCGGTCTCTCCGCCATCACTGGGTAACTGCAGTCATACGGTTTTGCCCGTCCGATATGCCTTGACATCCTTTCTCTGTCGTATTTATGCCGTCTCTCACGGTATGCAGGATCAAATGCACGCTTATATTTCCAGTGTGCATCCATTTCAGCTTTGTGCTCTGCCCTGATCCTTATTGTGGCATCTTCATCAACCACAGCCTTATACCTATGCGTTTTCCGGCACCACGAATCCCTATGCAGACATGTCCGCAGCGTTTGTTCCGGGATCCCCAGATAATCAGCCGCGGCCTTTGCCCCAAAGATATCCATCTTCACCGGCAGTTCAAATTCATCATTCGTCACTATCATGTACGCTTTCATCATTGCCCTCCACATGGATCAGTGCCATGAATTTCTCGTATTGCCTTTGGGAGATCTTATTCCCCCTCTTATCCTCTCTCAGATCGATTTTAAGGTGCTTTTCTGCGATAGATAGTAATTCCCTTGCCAACATCCTTTTACCCTGCTCTATGCCGTCCCTATAACCTTTAGAGGGGCGGTAGTCATCAATCTGCTTCTTACCCTCTCCTTGACCGCCGGCTGTTTTATTCCGAAGCTGGTAACCGGACTGTGCATATTGCCGGATGTATTTCTGCTCCATCTCGTCTAGTTGTTCAATCGGGAACCACATAAATCCAATTTTCCAACCGTAGATATTGTCCGTGGTATACAGTCCGTGCTTTCTCAATGACAGGTCTATGTGCTGATATCCTGAGAGGTGTTGTGCCAGTCTTGTCAGCAGATGTTTAGCCTGCCCTATGTACGCATACCGGATTCCGTCCTCGTCCATCCGTGTCAGGAAATATATACCGCTGCCATCATCAACGTGAGGATTGATCTCCAGTATCCGCTTCTTGTTTTTGGCTTCAATGTCCATTGCCTTTCGATAATTTTGATTGCTCATCGTTCTCCCTTCAATTTGCCAACATAGCTTTTTCAAATTCTGACATGTCTCCGTAGTTCGATGTCATCATCCCTTTGTTGGCATCGTACTTCTTCTGCGCTGGTGCCTCTCTGCTTTGCCTACTGGATTTCTCCCAGGTCCTTACCGCTGCTTTCCAGTCCTTCATGTGGTTTTTCCCAACCATCCATCCTTTACATTCATAAAAGTCAACAAACTTCTGTGGATCCACTTTGTTATTACGTTCCTGGCAATAAGCTTTTACTTCCTCAACAGTCGGTGGAACAAAGTGTTTTTTATATGCGCCAGCATATTCTTTTATATTCTCTTCTTTACTCTTCTCTTCTCTACTCTGTGTATTTCCGGTGTCAGAAATTGCATTTCTTCCGGAAGAAATTGAATTTATTACCACATTTTTAGTATTTTCGGGTATAGAAATTAAAAGGTACTCTTTTTTCAGTTCTACGACTTCACGCTTGACTGTAGCTTTCAGGTATTGCTTCTGCACCCCGGAGGACGTAAGAATACCGTACTTTGTAAAAAGTCTCTCTGAAAAAATGTTCCTTCGGATACAGGCAGACACGATATCCTTAAGTAATTGTAAAGAGCCGTTACTTAAACCATTTTCTGACGCAAATAAAAGCTCCCGGTCTTGAGTCCATTCACAGTAATAACCATATCCCCCGTAAATCTCCTGGAGGAGTTTGACGAATACTGCAAAGCCTTTCAGTCCATATTCTGCCTGTATCAATCTAACCTTCTCATCCATGTGGCAATCCAATTCAAAGTAGTCAAGTCCTACTTTGTTTTGTCTGCCAGCCAATCATTTCACCTTCTTTCTATCCTATTCCAAAATCAATGAGAGACATCTGCCTGGTATCCTCTTCCTTGGGTGTCAGACACTGTCTGATAGCCTTGCAACGCTTGCTGCAGCTACTTGTCCGCATCTGCTCCCGGTACAGATAAGTCTTGGCCTTCTGACGGTCTCCCAGACTGCCGTCCGGCCGGAAGTATCCGTTATCTATATTTATGATCAGAGTGTCACGGTACAGCAGAGCCTCTTCCATCAGTTTCCTGATCTTCCTGTCGCTCATGTGTGTATCAGCCGAGAGCTTTTCCCGTGATATTCTGTTCTCATACCCGAATGGGATATAATTCTCAATCAGAATAGTGATCACCTCCTGGGCGGCACTACCGTCCGCCCTGACAATAATAATGGCTGTTTGTGAGACACCACTACATGAACGGTTTCTTTCGCTCCCGTAGAGCAGGTGTTGCAACCTTATAGGTAAGACCTTCCAAACTCTTTTATAAACTCTTCACGGGATCCGTAATGCTCCTCATAATACCGCTGACATTCCTGCTTCAGTCGCAGGTCAAGTCCCTGATTCGGTTTCATGTGCACGCTGTCCGGTCCGTATGTATGCAAGGTCGGATGCAAAGGTACCAGGAATCCTCTTTCTTCACTGGCTTTCTTTCGGCTGCCATTAAACACATGGTGGATATGGACTACTCCCAAATGGGTGATATAGCAGGATCCCATATCATCCGTCAGAACACTCCAACACTTCTTCATGGTTTCCACGCTTTCATCATCTCGTCCAACTCCGCAGGAGTAAGGGTTTCAATTCCGACTTCCTTACACTCCGATACCAGTCCGTTGATAAGTTCGCTCATTTCCCGGGTATCGTAATCGTGAGAGCCACGGTACATAACATATGTGCGGTACATTGTACCGTCCTTGCCCTCACGCACTTGTGATGTCGGACCAATATGATAGGTCTCCGCTTCCAATGCTGTATTCTCTGCCTTGTCCGTGTCCGGGAGTGTTAGAGTGACAAGCTTTCCCTCGATGTATTCCCGCTGTCCGTACTTCCTCAGGATCATGTTGTGCATCCGTCCCTTTGAGATATGCATTGCTTCTGCCAGCTTCGTGATCAACTGCCAGTAATAGGCATTTGCATCCAGTGATCTCCTCTGCCGGAATTTAACTGCTGTAATGGTCAGCTTTTCCGCATCCTTGATACCGTCAAACTGGCTGGTCACGGCATCAGCTGAATCAGCCTGAAACGATATGTTATATTTGCCAGACATGAAATCCATTGTGATCCCAGCCACTTTCCCGGTAAACTCCATTACTTCTTTCCTTTCTCCTTGTCAGCTCTTACATCATAGGTAAAAACCATTTTTCCACGCGATTCATTTTTTATTGCAAGTGCTTTAATTTCTCCGCCATCAATGATAATCTGTGTGACACGGAATTTGTCATAGGTGGTAACTACTTCCTTTCCACCACGATTCACTTTTTTTAGATTAACATTGTCGGAATTGATCCAAATGAACGGTGCGGTGTAAAGTTATCGTCCAATCCCCCAGTTGAAGCAGGCACGCTTAAATGCGTCCGAAGCCTGTCCCTTCTCTTTCTCGGTGTAAGATTCCGTACCGACATCCTGCTTGGTCACCCATTCTTTCTTACCTTCATCCCAGAGGGACACATTGCAGAACAAATTACCGTTGATCAGTTCATGGGATCTCTTCCAGTTCTCCGCTCCCACGGTCTCGTCCAGAATCTTCATGTCGCAACGGGCATCTTTATAGAGTAATAAACTGCATCCCTTATCCGATACCGTGGATACGCGACATTCAATGTCACCAGCTGTCAGTGTTCTAAACTGCTTCATCCGTGTTATCCTCCTTTTCTACCACTCTGCTCGCCCACATATCCGCCATATGTAACAGCAGATACAGCGGCGTCTCCTTGCCGGAGATCTCATATTTAAAAATGCCATACAGTCCGTTGTGCCACAGGATAGCCTGCTCTTCCTCTTCCGTCAGAGAAATATACATTCTTGCAATGGTCACAGACCGGATCTCATGATCCACATACGGCAGATCAGGATTTGTTTTATACGGAGTCACATCTGACTGCTTACCGCTCTTAAGGATGTACGGCACGTAGTTAGGCTTCCCGTGGTCTCCCATCTTTCCGAGATCATGCAGGATAGCACATAAGATAATGGTGTCATCCGTATACCTGGTATCCAACGTCTTGTTCAGGCGTTTCATGATCTCATATACATTCAGACTGTGTTCTGCCAGTCCACCTTCCTTACTCAGATGGTGTGCTCCACTGCATGGAGCCTCGAAAAATCCTTCCATTTCCATGTGTGCGATCAGATCACATATCCCATGCCGTTCCGTACTCATTAACAACTGCTCGATTTTCTCTTTCATTCCGTTCCTCACTTTCATATGCTTCGTGCTGTCTCTTATAAAGGTTCTCCCGGTGGAGACCAAGCTCCACCAGTTCCTGTTCCATCACATCACCCATGTACCATCACCATCTGCCCGTCAGCCTGCTCCGCATACTTTGCTTTGAGCAGCTGATTGAGTTCCTTCCTCTTCTGCAAGCTCCGTGCTTCCATCCTCCGGATATCCTCCTGGCGGCAGTCATAACAGACACCGTTTTCGAGTTCTCCGGCATCGCACATCCCACCGCAGCCATAACATCTATACTGATACATTCTTCGCTCCCTTATCTCTGGGCTTCCAGTGTTTCTGTTTCCTCAAAACTAAGATTTACGGGCCCGCAGATATCTCCTCTATATACACTGGCTCCACTAAATTCGTGGAAATCAATGCTGATATACCCATCTCCCGTCATGGCAATGCTCACGATCTTATCAGGAGCCAGTCCGCACTGGGTAATGTGTTTGCAGATATTTTCCAAATCAGGTAATGATGCTGTCATGAAATTCCTAACTTTGTTCTTTTCGTCATTCGTTAATTTACTCATTGACTTCTCCCTTCTTCTCATCTGTGAGCATATCAATTGTGGCACCGGCAATTATAATTGCCATATCTTCCGGTTCCTCATCCAATGCTTTAGCTGCAACTTTGGATACTTCTTTTAATATTTCTCCTGCTACGGCTATAAGATCTAATAAAGATCCTTCCATTTGGAGATTGCCATTGTGATTCTCCTTGTCCAATTCATATATCAGTTTTGTTTTCATTGCATTTTTCCTTTCCGTGTTGTAAAATATACACAAATAGCATTATCAGTGTTGTTTTTAGGATCCCTTGCTTTGGTCGGTGCGGGATCCTATTTTATTTGTCCATCTTCTTTCATGGACTGCCGTGCACATATAAATCCGATTACTGCACATGCAATAGCAGATATGTACATTCCTGCCTCTGTAAATCCTGCCGGAAGGATAAACAGCAATAATAATGCTGCGACTCCGTACAGATTTGACAGATTAAATACCTTTCTCACTTTCTACCTCCTCTCTTCATTCTCAGATACTCCGCGATCTCTGCTGCCAAGAATCTGCTGTGATTGCTGTTTTTCGCAAAAAAGTTTCTTACGCTTCCTCTCGGTCTCCCGATTCCGTCAGCCAGATCATTGACAGACAAACCTCTCTCTGTCATTTCCTTTTTTGCCAGTGCTATGAACTTTATCCATTCTTCCTGTGATAAATTCAGTTCAATCATTTCTAACTTCCAATGCTTGTCCGTACCCTCTACGTGATGCCCAGGGTGCGACTGGACACCACTCATGTCAGAAGTGTAAGAAAAGGGGTGGTGGTTTACACCACGTACAGGGCACGGCTTATTTACAGTTACAACAACTTCTCTCTCAGAAGCTTTCCAATGATTTCTTCCGGAAGTTCACCGCCTGCCAATTCTCCTACCGGAGCATCCAGTATAGCTGCCAGCTCCCAAATATCTCTCAGCTTCATGTTGCCGGGATCTTTCAGGTGATTCTGAATCGTTTTCACCGTGACATTCTGCTTGTCCGCCAGACGATCATCTGTCATGCTCCGCAGTGCCATATACCGCTGTATCCCGGCAGATGATCTCGCCGACAACCGCTTACGGTTTTCTTCTGATCTCATGTATGATACCTTTGGCATCCGTTTTCTCCTTTTCTCTATTCCAGCAGCTTATCAACCTTAACTTTCAGAACATCCGCCACTGCTTTCAGCGTATCTATTCTGGGATTGCATTTTTTCCATTTAGAGATTGTCCCGGGGGAAATCTCTGCCAGATCTTCCAGCTTTGAAATGGTCATTTTCTTGTTATTTGCAATCTCTACCACATTTCTGTAAATATCAGGCATTTCACACCTCCTTATTCTTGAATATTTTCAGTTACTCCTATATAATGGTGGGTATCTAATAGTAAAGGAGGTGGTAGCATGAAAAAGTTTAACATCCAGTTTAAGCTTCGAATAATACCACGCCTTGTGCCTTACATTGGTAGTGACGCTCGCTGAGTAAACAGCGCAAACAAACTTCGTACTTGCTTGTGGTTGCCATACAGACCCTTGACCCGTCTGCGCACGGTAACAGCGTAAAAATACCCACCACGACCTGTACCTTTGTCCACTTTCAAGGCATTTAAGAAGATGTACCTATCATCTAAAAAAGTGGAATGCTTTGGAGTTAGATGATTAAATGGTGCGCGTCTAACAATCCTTTGCATTATAGGTTCTTATTAGGTCGAGCCCTTGAGTTGCACCCTCAAGGGCTTTTGCTATAGGAGATTCATAAGCAAGAAAACATTCTGTTTTTGTTGACATTTTACTGAAAGTATTCTATTATATGTTTACCAGACAAAATAGAATCTTTACCGAAAGTTTTCTGTGCTTATACCTTTATTATACAGAGTACTTTCTGTTTGTCAAGCAGTTTTTACAGAATATTTTCGGTAAACAGAAAGGATCAATATGACATTTTACGAAAGGATTGAAACACTACGGAAACAAAGAAATATTTCACAAGGTAATTTAGAGAAAGAGTTGGGCTTTTCAAATGGATCTATTAGCAAATGGAAAAACAGCAGTCCTACTCCTGAACGATTAAAAAAATTAGCTGATTATTTTAACGTATCCGTAGAATACTTACTTACCGGCAAAGAAAAGGAAGGTGGAGAAGAATATTATCTTAATGAGGAAACGAAAGAAATCGCCCAGGAAATATTTGAGAATCCTGATCTGAAATCATTGTTCGACATGAGCAGAAAAATGTCTCCGGAGAGATTAAAAGCACACATTGAATTTATGAAGAACTTACAGAAAACCGAATCTGATACATAGAGTACATTTTATAGTACTCTGCCTGAGTTACATTGGTAAAGGGTGATGAAATTGGACGTAAATACTATATTGATAGACATGGATGTCATGATTCCGGAACAGGTCGTAGAGAATCCGGATGGATCCTACAGCATCTTTCTTAATTCTCGTCTTACGCATGAGCGGCACATAGAATCCTATGCACACGCAATGCGGCACATCAAAAACGGTGATTTTGAAAAGCAAGACGTGAACCGGATCGAACTGGAAGCACATGACATGGAAATTGCAAAAGAATTGTGTTTTGCGTGAGTAATCACGACACGGAGGGGAATTATGAGATTGACGCTAAATAAGAAATACGAATTAGCAAAAAAATATTATGGCTTTAGAAAAGGGATTGCTTGGTGGTGGTGGCTTCGGATTGCACTCGTTATAGGCACAGTTAGCCTACTAACTTATCCAGCGCAACTGCATATAATGTATAATATCAGTATGTCCGATATTGCGTTATCAGTTTGGCTGCTGTGCTTAATATGTGATTGCTTTTTGGGATACGGGATATATTTTGCAAGTGATTTAGGATATACATTTATATTAATCTTCCTAGTTTTGCAAGCGTTATTTGGATTTTTATTGAATGTATTTGTATTGTTTGATTATTTAGGAACATTACAAGTTACAAGCTATTTGATTGGCAATTCTATCACAAGAATTTTCTATTGTGGTATAAACCTTTACTATTTTCATAATAGAAAAATCATCTTTAAGATATTTAATGAAAATGGCGATAATACGGATGATATTCCTAAGATGGAAGCATTAGATAATGAACCTGTTTTCTATGAGCCCTCGATGGAATATCCAGAACATAAGAAATATATAAACTCCCTTTCCATTACTTTCATGATTATTTCGGGAATTGTTTCGGTACTGTTGGTCATTAGCTGTGTATATTCATATACCAAATATAAAGAAAACAAATATCTTTCGGAAAGGGTAGCTTATCTGCAAGAAGATGGATTATATCGTGCCAACAATGAAGACAAATACCAAAGTTTGATATCTTACTTAAAAAATTATGATAGCAAAAATTCTGGTATGAATTTTTCAGTTACTAAAGATGTTCTTTATTTAAAATGTGGAGATACATACACTGGGATATTCACATATTGGGGAGATATACCATTCACAGCTCACTTAGACAACGGTAACATTAGTTTCGACTGGACTAATAACAAAAATGATTTAGGTGCATATTATTTCACAATTAAAGCTTTGCATTCAGGTTGTACTACATTAACTATTTCACAAGATGAAGAACCTAATGCAACAACCACAATGCTTATAATTATCGAGTAAAATATAATTTCATCTATGAGCTATCACAGCATGGTATAAATGTCGAAATAATAAACAACAGAGTAATATTTAAGTAAAGCTTAAGTTCTACCGCAGTATTCCGTAAAAAAAAACGTCGTGTAACGAACTGATGTTTGGAAGGAGTACAAATGAAATCAGCATATTTCTATTCAATTATTATTAAGGAAAAGGACTCAGAAGCGGTACAGCCCATAACTTTATTTAAGAATATTATCGAAAATATAATTCAACCTAATAACAATCAAAATGACCCCAGAGAATACTATACAGTAGACATAACACAGCCTGAAGACACCAAAAAGACAATTGTTGATATATTTGATAATAATGATACTCATTTTTTTGCAAGACTTTCCAAGCAAAAGCCATCTAACTCGGTCGTTGGACGAAACTATAATACGCTTAAAACAGAACCAGTCATGGGAAATTTTCCAGATAACGTAAAGGGAATAGAAAGTTATTGCTTTGTTTATATTAACTATCAGACCTTGATTGCTGAAATTGTTACATCACAATACTCTCCTGATCAGGCAGCTGTTGGAAACTTAATAAAAATGAATTCAAATTACTATTTGGAATTCTATGCGATTCCAAACCGCACAGGAATAGATTGTATATTCCAACACAGGAAACCTGTTATTTCCTCTTTCACAGTGGATATACCAACTCCCACCCCTGCACTTTTGGAAGAATTTGGGTTCACTGATGAAGATATCACTGAACTGTTTGAAAATAATATTAGAGCCAAAATAACTCTTGCTCCTGCGCACGGTACGACATTGGCTTCTAATGAAGATGTTCCCAAAGTGGTTGACAAAATCAAGCAGTCTGCAGCTGTTACCGGAGCCATTTTTAAAGCTCGCAGTGCCTCTGTAAAATCAAAAGAATACAATTTATACAATGAGACGTTCAAATACGACATTACAATTGAAACTTCTCATGTTGAAAACGGACATTCTATTTCGTATTCAGAGGTTGAATTAATAAATATAGCCAAAAATAAATTAATTGAAAATTACAATAGTAATTATGATATAATAGTTCCATTAGCAAATAGAGGATGAAATCATGAAGAAAATTCAACTTATAATAATTATTATAGTTACATTACTTTTCAGTCACATAATTTTGCACTTTGGAATAATTTATGTACCAAATATTGATAATCTGATTGGAATGCAGTTCAATTTATTGACAGTAAGTACTGTTTTCGCTGGATTTTCATTTACTGTTTTAGGACTTATTATAAGTTTATCTGATACATCAGTATTAAAAAATCTTAGGGAAACATCTTTCATAAGATCTTATTGTGATACCGTGATAAAAAGTATTGTATTTTTCATGATATCCATAGTGTCATCTCTATATTTTATATTTGGTATTAATTCTTGGATAGAAAATTATACGAAGGGTGATACTTCTGTCTTTTCTACCGATTATCCATACATCTTTGGACTACTATTTTTAATTTATGGAATTATATTATTTTGCAAATCTGTATACAAGGTCTCTAAAACCATGAATGCAGAATTCAAAATTAATGAAGATAAGGGGAAAGAAAAAGTAGCACGTTTCAAAAAAGCAATGGATAAAAAATAGTTAAAAAATCAGCCCCAGTGTTGGCGCACCAGAGCTGATGATGATAATAGTCCCGAAGGATACTACTATACGTTCATTCCAATAGTATCATCCCGGGACGTAAAAATCAAGTCACCGGGTATTTTTATACCCAAAAAGGAGGATACTATGGCAACTGCAAAAAAATTACCTTCCGGATCCTGGAGATGCCTCGTATATACTGGTACTGATATAAATGGAAGACGAAAGTATAAATCATTTACTGCAGGGACAAAGCGTGAAGCTGAATACCTCGCCACGCAATATATGATATCTTTAGAAGAACATAAAAAACAGAAGAAAAGCGATGCTCTGTTTTCCGATGCACTTAGCCAGTATATCGAATCGAAAACTCCAGTGTTGTCTCCTTCTACTATTCGAGGATACCGCAATATCGAAACGATACTAAACAGGGAATTCTCTTCATTTTGTCATACAAAGATTTCTGATTTAAGTTCAGAAGATGTGCAGGATGTCATTAACTCCTTGACCAAGTCCCGAGCTCCTAAAACCGTGCGAAATTATCACGGACTGATCTCTGCTGTACTCGGGGATTATATCAATCTGGATACTTCCATGCCGCAGAGCATAGAACCGGATCTGTATATACCTACAGATAAAGATATCAAAGCTCTGGTAGCATCTGTCCGGGATACCGAGTTGGAGGTTCCTGTTCTACTTGCAGCCTTCTGCCTGATGCGTCGCGGGGAGATCTGCGGTCTGTCCCTGCGTGATATTGACGGTACTACCATCCATATTCATCATTCCCTTGTCCTTGGTGAGGATAAAGAGTGGCACCTGAAAGCCCCCAAGACAGAATCCTCCGACAGGTACATCACCGCACCTCAATTTGTCGTGGACCGTATTGCGGAAATCGGACACATTACCTCACTGAATCCGCATTCTATCACTATTATGTTTCAGAGGGTGCTGGATCGGAATAATATACCTCATTTCCGTTTTCACGATCTCCGCCATTACTCCGCTTCTATCCGGCACGCACTCGGCATCCCAGATGCTTACATCATGGCAGACGGTGGCTGGAGCTCTGATAGGGTGTTAAAAAAAGTATACAGACACGCTATGAGTGACCGGAGAAAAGAGATGGCTGACAAAGCCAACCAACATTTTGATTCTATGTTTTAAGAATAGTTTCGTGTTGCATTTCGTGTTGCATCATGTTGCATTTACTGTTCTTTTTACGAAATATCGTTTCTTATTCAGAAACACAAAAGTACGCTATATTCCAGTATTCATCAGCATTTCACGCATTTATCACTAATTTACGTATTTCCCATTATGGGGTTCGAATCCCCCTCTCGCTATTAGGTTAAAAGGGTCGGAAATGCTGATAAATACAGCGTTTCCGATTTTTTTGATTTCTCAAAGTATCAAATAATATGTTTACTTCTGGATTTCTGACGGTGATAATGGTTAAACCAGAGTTTAAAATGCGCCGGTTTTCTCCTCTTAAAACCAGGGTTAAGAAGCCTAAAACAAAAGGTACGAAAGCTGACTCCGTGGAAAAAGTTACGGTTGCCGAACTTCTTCCCTCTTTGGAAAATACGGTTTTAAATAAAAATTAAACTTTAGCATCACCGCTTTCAGCATTCTGATAGACAAAGGAATTAGTGGTCATGGTGATTTCATCTAATATAGCCAGATTTCCGCTTTTCTTTATGCACATTGTTATTTAATAATTTGGACTTGCACACCGCCAAACCCGTTACTGTTCCAAAACAAACTGCTCTGTCTCAGGGTTCCACTTTAATACTGCTACGATTTCTTCAGAACTTATCAATTTATCCTCAGATGCCACAATAATCAAATCATCTACTATATCCATATAATAAAAAGATTCATCTCCAATGATCTTTAGCGCATCTATCGGAATTTCTACCCATTGACTGCCTTCGACAGCTAAAAGCTGAATTTCCTGTGTTGATATTCCTTGATATGTTGTGGTTTTTGATACCAATATTCTGCTTTGTCCGTCACTCGCTTGAATACAGTTTATAACTACTTTATCAGCCGCAAACTCCTTATATGCTACCATTTCTAATGAATCAGCATCTAAAAGGATACCCACCGTTTTATCCAATCCTGCAACATGAGGGGTATTCAAAATCTTGCATAACACGAATATTTCACTGGCATTATCTTGCGAGAAAGAACCAAAATCAATCCGAACTATAACAATATCTAATGCACTGATGTTACCTTCTTCGTAATTCTCTGCTACCTTTTCTATAATCCTGTTATTAAGCTCTGAGACCATATCAGCACTATCCCTGGATTTCGATATTCCACACGCATTGATGCACATCAGCATAAACAACACAAGAACAGAGACCGGCAAAACCTTATTTTTCATCTTACCCATACTCGTCTTAATCTCTTTCTGGCACATTTTCTATTTTAATGTGCAGGATATGATCCTGCAATCAGTGTAATAATACAACAAAATATTCGATGCGGAATCACCATTTTTTGCACGCAATGCGGCACCCATTTGACATAGCCCGTAACGATGTCCTCCCGCACCAGTTGCAATATCTGTGCAACTTACAGCTTTCAAAGCAGGCTGCGTAGAATGATCTTTTGTTCCATTACCACTACAGCTTGAGAAAAAGGCACCCCAAATATAATCATAAGTTGTAGATGATGGTTTATACATTACAATATCCGTTTTAGATTTACCTCCAGAAGTATAAAAAATATTTGCCGTTGCATCTATTGCCTCCTCGGTAACCTTAGTAGGATCATATACCTGACAACAAGAAGATGAGCAAACCTTATAATCTTTACCCGAATGATTCGAATAAACACTCAGCGCATACTCTAAGAAGGTGTTTGCCGCCACTGCCTGTGCTTCATACAATTCACTAACCTGTGTTGAAGTTAGTCCTTTACCAGTGTAATAACTTTTTCCGTAAAGTTCCGAAGATAATACAGTATAGATATATGTCTCTCTATCAACAGTTTTTGTTTGATTATTATAGTAAACCGCAATAGAATTGCTTACATCCGGAACAGAACTCATTGCTCTGGCAACAGATGATGTTGCAAAATTTCCTCTATCTATAATAGAAGGCAGTACAGTTTGTCCTCCTATATCATGCATTATTTCTTCTCTATCCTGCGAAACAGAAAAGTCATCATTTATATAGAATGTAAAAATTGTAGTTCCATCCGCACTGTCAACATCATAATTACTATAATTTGCCGCAAAATACCCTGCTGCATTTATTTCCCAATCGTATGTTCCTGAAGGGAGATTTTTTATTTGAAAACGTCCATCTTCACCCGTAATGACCGCAACTTCCCCATCTACAGAAATTGTAGCATTTGGAATAAAGGCTTCTGTATCATAATCTCTTACAACACCGACAACATTTGCCAAATTATTGTTGGAAAAAGTGTGCATACTTACTGCCAAGTCTACTGTTGCTGCAGAAAGGGCATAATTTTGGAATCCTTCGTCATAATCTTTTTGTGTTATTACCTCTGTCTCATAAAGTAAAGTTCCCTTGCTCACAGTATCCGTTTCTCCACATGCTTCTTCTGCATATGTAGTAATAGCAGAAGTATAAATAGAGCATCCGAACATAACAGCAATTGCCAAAGATATTATTCTTTTCTTCATATTTCACCCTCCCATTTTTTATAGGTAGTGTCAACTTTATACGCTCAAAATCACCCCAACTCCAGTAAAATCAAGTGTTCCAAGGCTGTGCCTTTACCTCCCCTTTCTTTGGCTTGGGTGACCAAAATTTTGCATCGGAAGATCAGTCAAGACCGGACTGAAAGCCGTTAAATTCAACCTTGACGGGGCTTTCGTAAGCAAAATATAATCGTTCACCCCAATGGAAAGGAATACGATTTTTTCATAATTCGGTTTACATTACCTTTTATAATCTGCTCAATATAACCAAGTTCTTTCTCCTTGTGCTACTTTAATGTCAAATATTTATGTTTAATAAATCGGGCTTGCAAATCCTATAAGACTGCTATCTGTTAAATTGTACGTATGTCTCGAAACCTTATCACTCCAGTTTCCATCCACAACAGTAATCTGTGTGCTTGACACCTCAACTACAATGCCAGTGTGGCTACTAGATGTTGTACTCGTGCCCGTAAAGAAAATATCGCCGACCTCAGGTGTATAGCTTCCGTTATAAGCAGAACTGTAATAAAAACAATCCATGTCTTTGAAATTCTTCATTCCTGTCGAGCAGGAAGAATACTTAGGAATAACGGATGTTGATACGCCCGCTTCACTTGCGCACCAACTAACAAATATTGCACACCATGCTGCGGGGTTAAGCCCATACCATTGACCATATTTGGTGTAGTTTGCAGAACCGGCGTTCGCTGTGAAACTATCCAAGTCTGAATTGGAAGCCTTTTCTTTATACCCAACCTGGGATTCTGCAACTCTGACAATTTCAGCACAATAATCAGTATTTATGGAATTCAAGCTGTATAACGCTTCACTAACAGCTTGAATTTCTTCAGAAACATAAGAACAGGATTGGAATCCTGACACAGTCTCCCTATAACTGTCAGACACTACTTTGGCTACATCATATGCCTCATCGTACATGATAGTCAGGTTGTGTTCAATGTCTGCAGTCTTCACAACACCGTCATCTACATATTCCATGCTCTCATATAATGTCACAAAAGTTATTGTATCCTCTATGTCAATCCCAGAAATTTGAAAAGACATATCAGAAACGCTGACGTTATTTTCGGACAATGTAATTCTGTGAGCATTTTCATCGTTCACGATGCCGTTGACAGCCACTGTTCTCAAGCTTTCCGTGTCCCCGGTCATGACTGCTGTTTCCCGACTATCCATGTAGCTTTCTACCAACTCAAGTATCTCCACCCTTTCTGTATCTTCCAGGCCAGCCGCCTCTGCGGGCAAAATCGGAACCATAACAAAGATCATACAAATAGCTAAAAAACTCGCAATATACTTTTTCATTGCTTCCTCTTTTCTCTTCATAAAATACCTCTCTTTCTCGTCTGAACTTGTTTAATCTGCCTTCTGGTTAGAAATAAACAAATAACCATCATCCGTCTTTTGTAAAATGACCACCCATTGCCCCCCCTCATACTCTTTTTCGTATTTCAGTATGAGTTTGTTATTTGACTCCCAAGTTCCGGAAGTAACCATACACCAATCAAAATTCGAGTCTCCCATAATCAGATAGTAACTGTCATATTGCTCCAAATAATAGAAACTGTCCAAGCCTGTCTTTTTTGTCTCCGCCAGACTTATTCCCATTTTTTCCTGCAAAAAAGCATCCATTTCATTTGCCGTGATTTTTATGATATCCAAATACGGGGCATCACTACATAACTCTGTCAGCATTGACAGTTCATCCTCCGATACTTCGCCAAACGCTCCTCCAACGCCATTATAAAATAACTCAAACAAGTTAATTTCATCTGGTTGACTATACTCGCTGGATAACAGCATATTGTTCATGTTCGTTATGTCACCATTGAAAAATTCTGTGTTAAACACAGTAATTTCCTTTTCGGAAAGAGTACCGGAAGCCATCTGGCATCCTGAAAACATCAAAATCATAAAAGACAAGATAACCGATAATGCAAGTAAATCCATAACTTTTGTCAATATTTTCATTCAAAATCTCCTCCGTTTCACTTCTCAAATTTCTCGCCATTATAGACTCTTCATGGGCACCACTCCCATCCATAGTTGCAAAGCAGATTTCCCCACCTGCAATACACATTACATTTTTCTACAAACTGATAATTCTTTTCTGCCGATGTTGCCGTTTTAATTTCTCCATTAACACTACACGTCATTGTAACTCGATATGTACCTCTGGAAACCAGATATATTTCCAAGCCAGATGCTGTTATGGTATTGCTCGAATCTTCCCATGATTCCACATTGACCCAGCTACCAGAGACCTTTTCCTGGAACATAGCTTTTACATACATTTTTCAAATGATTTCTGCATTTCCCTATCAGCATTGTGATTACAACTATTAAAAATATTATATTTAGCTCCAAGAAGTAGCTATCCTTTTCAAATATAGTGCAAACTATTCCGATAAAAAAATCCAAGCATAAATATTTCATCAGCTTTATTTTAAAACACTTGTTCTCTTCTTCGTTTATCTCCCTGTTTCTGTTCTCAACTGGATATAACACATACACAAATACTTCCAGGGCGAATAATACAATAAGTGAAACAAATTCATGTAAACAGAGATTCTTAACTACAAGCAGAGTAGTAATATATGTTAAGCATGACAAAACAAAGCATATCCAGAATTTTTCCAAATGCAAACCACCTGCATAGGAACGCAATGGTGAGAAAATCACAAAGAAAAATATCCCTTCTAAGACCATATCGAGTTTCAGTGCGATGAACAAGCTTGCAACCAAAAATAACCCAACTTCCAAGGTTATGACAAATCCATATTCATAGACTTCCCGATCTGCTTCATCAACCATGCTCTTTTTGATAACATAATCTGTCAACAACTTTGCTACTTTTCTCATTTATTTGTTTTTCCTGAATTTCCTCACTTCTTCCGGCTGTTTAGGCTGATGGTATATGAGTGCACATCTGCTGTTTGCAGCTTTTGATAACATTCCATCAGCAACGGATGTTAATGCTTTTGCTAATACAGTTTTCTTTTCATTTTTCTTCATTATGTATACCCCCTTAATGAACTATTTTTGTAATCATATCATATTCCCCGCAAGATAATCACTAATATGTCAAAAATACGGCAATAGCTGTCAATTTTCCAGTAGATTCATGACAACGGTCATCCGTCTTTAGGATATCTTTAATTTTATCCATGAGTTCCGAGTTGTAAAATATCAGACCGAAAGTATATCAACCTTGCACGGGGTTCTAAATTTATAAAAGAATTTTCAGCACTTATCGGCCTGCCGTTAAGTTCCTACTTTTTAAACGACGGAGACATCAGAAAAAATGCTAAGCCACAGGTTTTAATCCGTGGCTTAGCACCATATTTTAAGATTCAACTCCCAAAGTCAGGTATCATATTCCCCTCAAAATAATCCCTAATATGTCAAAAATACGGCAATAGCTGTCAATTTTCCGGCAAATTCATAACAACGGTCAGGCAAAATACAGAATCCTGTGCTTCCACTAGAATTTCGCCCTGGTACTTTTCTGCAATTCTTGCTATGGAATTTAATCCATATCCATGTCTGCCGCTTTCTGTTTTTGTGGATTGATATTTTCCGCTTCTGTCGTTTTTTAAGACATGCTCATATGGATTCTTTATCAGCATGACCAGCGCCTGCTTTTTCACTCCCATGGATATTTCTATCACCTTTTGGTGCTGCCTGCAGTCCCGGACAGCTTCTATTGCATTATCCAGTGCATTTCCCAGTGCTATGCCAATATCACATGGTTCCATGGAAAGCTCCTCTGGAATAAATATTTTTAACTGAAATGTAATCCCGTATTCCTTAGCAACGGCATATTTGAAATTAATCAGACAATCAATGGTACTGTTGCCGGTATTGGAAATGTTTTCGGAAATATTGCTGTTTTTGATAATCTGATTCAGGTTTCTGATTACAGACTCTTTATCACTGTTTTCAACGCTGTTTTTTAAAACAATAAGTTTATTCAGCAGATTGTGCCTGTCCTCATAAAATTCCTCCAACATCTTTTTTTGCGATACCGTAATTTTTTCGATCATATCAAATTGCTGGGCATAAACTGTATGTTCTTTTTCATAAGCAAAAACTTTATTTATTTTTACATACAATTCAAAAATAATGACATTAAATAAGATAAGAATGCTGATAGTGATAACAGCAAAAAAGGACTTTCCTTCTGAGCAAAATTCATTGATTGCAATGACTATGCTTCCCACTGGCACCAACAGGAGAAAAAAATAATATTTTCCCGGTACCGGACTCTCCTTTCTTTTTTCTGCCACCATCGACAGTGCATATACAGAAAGGATCATCAGGATGTTCGATAATACCAACCCAATAATATCCCTTTGCTGGCTTTCCCCTATGTCAAAGCTATTGATTAGGGAAAAGACAAAGACCTCAATCAACGACCAGCCTGCATAGAATGTAGCCAATAAAAAGTATTTTTCCTTTCCACGGCTTTGGTAGGCAACCATCGCTATGGACAGAATCAGTAAAATGTTCAGAATGGTTGCAAAAATTTGCAGGCGCCCATTATGATAACCAAAGAAAAATTGAAATATGCAATAAACAATCCACAGAGAAACAGAAAGTATACTATTCTGCTTTTCTTCAAAAAAGCTTCCCCAAAATCTTTTTACAATCCATACGGTTGCGATAACAATAGAAATATTTAATAGAATATCTTCTATTTGATTATACATTGATTTCCCCTCCCAGAAGATGGCTGTATTGTTGGTTAAAGTATTTCTGCCGTTCTTCGCTTATAGGCAGTTTCTTCCCATTTACCAACGTTATTTCTATTTTTGTCCTTGATCTAATCAAATAATAATTTACCAGATAAGACTGATGTACTCTCAAAAAAGGTATTTTTCCATCTGACATTTTTTGTTCTATCTCTGACAGTTTCCCGTTAAATGTGTAATGCTCCCCGTTTTGCGTATATATTGTAACTTTCCTGGCATTGCTTTCAAAGTATAAAATCTCTTTACATAGAATTTTATATTCTTCATGCTTATAAGAAAAGGTAAAATAGACCATTTTACTGCAGACTCTCTGATAAGTTTCCAGAAATGTCTTTGTCAATATCTCCTCATCGATTGGTTTCTTTATAAATCCAAATACATCCAACCGGAACAATTCCATCATATATTTATCATAGCCTGATACATAAATCAGAAGTACATTATCATCCACCTTCCGTATATTTTCAGCCGCAATGATGCCATCGCCACCCTTCATCTGAATATCCAAAAAGATGATGTCATACTTTGTTCCTGATGTAACCTGCCTTTTGAGTTCCCTACCACTGTAAAAAACATCAATATTCACGGGAATGCTTTCCCGCTTGCATACTTCAGAAATTATATGCTCTATCTGATTCACAATTACATTTTCATCATCACAAACAGCAATTCTTATCATGTGTACTACCTGCATTATACTTATAAAAGTGGACACATTGGTTAAATAGACTTACTATTAACATAGACACCAAAAGGAGGTATCTTTTATGTCCACAAAACAACATTACGATGAGGATTTCAAACGAACCCTCGTTGAGCTTTACCACAATGGTAAAACTCAGGCCTCTCTTATCAAAGAGTACGGCGTATCTCAAACTGCTCTTTCCAGATGGGTCAAACAGTATTCAACTGTTGAAACTGATGACGGTGAAGTTCTTACTGCAAAGCAGGTGAAAGAGCTTCAAAAACGTATGGCTCAGCTGGAAGAAGAAAACCAAATACTAAAAAAAGCGATTGCCATATTCACGCCACACTCAAGCAACGATTAGATGCCGTGCATAAGCTGCGTCATCAATACGATATCAAAACTCTTTGTCGAGTTCTTCGCATAAATCGCAGTACTTATTACAAGCACTTTTATTCAGATTTAGCACCTCGTACAAAAGAAAATCCGTTGATTCGTAAGCACCTTTTACAAATCTATACTGATTACGATAACTCTCTTGGTGCTTACGTGTATTAGAACGTGATTATGGCATAAACATCAGTCTCGGCAGAGTGGACCGCCTGATGAACACTATGAATCTACCAAAACGTTCCACAGAAAAACCAAAATGGAAAGGTGCCTGGAAAGACAATGGTCCTTGTGAGTAACACTCCCTTTTGAAATCGAGACAGATTCACGTCCCCTCTCGCTTTTAAAATTTCTTACCGCACTTTGGGCAATACTCAAAATTTTCTGCTGTCTCATACCCACAGTAATTGCAATGTTTATAGTTATACCCATAGGTCACTTTTGAAATTCTCTGCAAATGCTCCGGGCGAATCAGTACCTGCTCTCCCCGGGCAATGGCCTTTCCCATCTCCGGATCCAGTTCATACAGCGTATTACAGCAGCTTGTCCGCACATAATAGTGCTTATTCCACTTAATACACGGTATGAAAAACATAGCCCGTCTCCTATCTCACCAGTCCCATGTTGCTTCTGTATTCCTCATTCAGCTGCCGCAGTTCCTTCTCCCCGTTAATGTACGGTTCATAAAATGTATCCACGGAACCACCGCCCAGATTATCACAACCGTTGCAGAAGTCACAGGCTCCACCGCACTGGTTCAAACCCTCCTGTATAATGCGGATCCGCTCTTCTCTCGTTGTATCTTTGATCAGTATACTTTTGATCTCCATATGCCATCACCTTTCCTGATTTATCAATACTATATATCAATAATAATGAAACTGCCTGATATGCGATAACTTTATTTTACCACACATCAGGCAGTCTGTTATCATTTTATTTCTTTACCCCGGCAATATCATCCGGATCCCGGCCTTGATAATTCCGATCCCTACCGGTATTAAAATGATTGTACAGCAGAAGATCTCTCCCACGCCCGACAGGATGAGGCCGATGGGCAACAGGATCAGCAGCCACACACAGGCCTTTAAAATTGCCCCGGTAATCTTATATGCGATTCCGAATAAAATGGTTAACAGCAACAGACACAATATAAATGAAATCATAATTTTTCTCCTTTCCATAATGTAGGCCACATGCTTCACAGAAAAAACTCCTGTCTTTGTAGCTATTATATCCGGTTGTCCCACCATTTTCAGTACGTAATGTTGCACGATAAGTCATCCTAATATAGGAAAAGGACAGAGGATATCCTCTGCCCTTTTCTAGGCTGTTTCTATGCTGTTTCTTCAGGAATGGTCCCGGAACATAATGCATTCCTTCACTGTTTCCAACAGCTTCTTTTCATCCATCGGCTGTTGATAATGTCTTCCGCAAAGGCATTGGCGCTCATGGCAATGATGGGGACATTTCCGGCATCCGACCGTTTCATGGACCGGATCCTGCGGGTGGCATCCCAGCCATTTAGCTTCGGCATCATAATGTCCATGAAGATCACATCGTAATATCCCAGCTCAGATTTTTGAACTTTTGTACCGCCTCTTCTCCGTCTGCAGCGCACTCTACGTGGATCCCGTAATCCTCCAGCATGAATTTTGTGATCTCCATGTTGAGTTCATTGTCCTCTGCTAACAGCGCCCGCAGACCTTCCACCGGGATTTCCTCATAGTTTACGTTCTTCTCCTTCTCCACCGGTTCCCCGATTTTGAACGGAAGTGTCATGGTCACAGTAGTTCCGACGCCTTTTTTACTCTCTATGGCAATGTCTCCATCCAGCCTGTCCACGATTTTCTTTGCAATGGCAAGTCCCAGTCCTGTGCCTTCGTACCTGGATCTGCTGGTCTCATTCTCCTGCGTGAACGGTTCAAAAGCATGTTCCAGAAAGGTTTCACTCATGCCGATACCAGTATCGGCACAGCCGAATTCATAGACTACCCGCTCCTCGTCCGCATATTTTTCTGCACACCAGACACGCACACTGCCGCCCGGTCCGGTAAATTTAACCGCATTATCAGAAATATTGGTCAGCAGTCTCTCCACATAGATTGGATTCCCTGCCAGATCCATATGGCGGATATCACTCTGTTCCCAGTCAACAATATATTCCACATTCTTTTCTGCCGCCTGCTTCTGCTTGCCGAGGTTAACCCGGTTCAGCAGTTCTGCCAGATTAAACGGAATCTCCTGTTCCACTACACCTCCCGACTCCAGTTTGTTCATATCCAGAATATCATTCACGATAGAGACCAGATACTTCGATGAAGTCATGATCTGTTCCCGGCACTTTCTCTGTACCTCCAGATCATCCGGATAACGGTTTGCCAGATTCAGCGTGCCGATAATGCCATTCATGGGTGTCCGGATATCATGACTCATATTTGACAGGAAACGGGCCTTCAAAGCTGCTGCCTTCCTGGCTTCCTCCACCTGATACATCAGTTCATGTTCCCACTTCTTGGTATCGCTGATGCTGCGGATCAGGCAGAGCACATGGGTCAGTACACCGTTTTCGTCTCTCTTTTTTTCCACAAAACGGAGTCTGTGCCAGTCGCCATCCTTCATCCGGTATTCTAGGACTAACGTCTCTTCATTCTTCATGCGTTCCGGCAGGGTCTTCAGATCCACAAATTTGAAAAATGCCTCCTGATACTCCTCCGCCACGTATTGTCTGCATACCTTTTCATTGCTTTCCGACAGCTTTCCCGATTTCGTGAACTTCAGATGCTCGGTATCCCGGTTATTGATCTCTTCGAAATAATCTGCCTGAATATCGATCCGTGAAATATACTGGTAAGTTCTGGCGATGGAGGAAATGATCTCGTTACTCAGCTTCACTTTCTCCAATGTGTCCTGTAACTGCTTCTGGATTGCTTTTTCTTTGTACAGAATGCTGTCTATATTCCGGCAATAATTTATTCAGGATGTCATTTTCGTTCTGCTCATAGTTTAAAGACATCGTTTTCCCCTTCTACGGCACAATAAAAGCCGTCTGCCAAAAATGTGCACTGACAGACGGCTCACGATAAACATACTCCCCTACACTCAGGAATCTGCTGCAACCGGCTGTCATAGTCTGATTTTTCTCTATGTTCAGACCTTAGACCCATCTGGCTTTGTGTCCCCGTTTTTCAGCGGGTTTACTAAATAGATATTATTTTTATTACATTTTCTCCGGAGCTTCGAATCCCAGCATATCAATACAGGTCTCCAGGATATCTCTGGTCAGCACTAAAAGTGCTACCAGTCCCTGCTTACGCTCCTCATTCTCTTCACCTAAGATCTTGGTCTCATGGTAGAAGTGGTTGAACGCATTGGCAAGATCGTAAATATAGGCACATACCTTATGGGGTGCCAGTTCTTCTCCAGCGGTAGCGATCATGGTATTGAACTGTGCCAGTTCCATGGCAAGCTCTTTCTCGGACGCATTACCGGGCTGCTGTAATTTTACAGCGGTCAGGTCTCCGCCCTGCTCCTTGTATTTATTCAAAATAGACTTGATTCGCACAATGGTATACAGGATGTAGGGGCCGGTATCTCCCTCGAAGGAGGTGAAACGGTCGATATCAAAAACATAATCCTTGGATGCCTGATTGGACAGATCACCGTATTTTAATGCGGAGATAGCTACCACGTCCGCTACCTTTTTCGCTTCGGCATCCTCCATGTCGCGGCCTTCCTTGATCTTTTTGTACATCTCATCCTGTGTATCCTTGATCAGATTCTCCAGACGCATGACACCGCCCTGTCTGGTCTTGAAGGGTTTGCCGTCCTTGCCGTTCATGGTGCCGAAGCCTAAGAACTTAAGCTCCGTCTCGGGCTCTACCAGCTTCGTCTTGCGGGCGCAGCGGAATACCTGCTCAAAATACAGCTCCTGACGCTTGTCTACCACATAGATCAGCTCATCGGGATGATACAGCTTCATACGCTCCATAATGGTAGCCAGATCCGTGGTATTGTACAGAGAGGCTCCATCAGATTTTAAGATCATGCAGGGAGGGATCTCCTTAGTATCGGTCTCTTCTTTGACATCCACCACCAGTGCACCCTCGCTTAAGTGCGCATAACCGTTGTCCTTCATATAGGCAACCATTTCCGGGATGATGTCATGGACATCGCTCTCTCCCTTCCACAGATCGAATTCTACGT
>ERZ780208.377-NODE-377-length-48030-cov-3.736342_pt1 | contig 48030 bp, 34 predicted proteins | sample MGYA00511167_ERZ780208 | MGnify/ENA primary metagenome ERZ780208 (study PRJEB29588, sample SAMEA2159202) | human gut metagenome | biome: human gut; feature: human-associated habitat; material: faeces | place: Denmark | collected 2008/2010 ...
GGAACATTTGCTTCCGCTCCGTGCAACACTGCACTGTTGATTTTTCAGTAAACCCTAAGTAAATTTCATGGCATAAGCACCGACAGAGGGGGCGACCATGATTACTATCAGGCTATATATGAGGCAGATAACGGCAGGCGTGAGAATATTGGCATTTCTGAGGGAGAATATTATGAAGACCGTATCGCGCCCAAGATGATTATGTTTGAGCAGCACGGGCTTTTCGGGTTGCGCGTAGACCGTGCGCCTGCCGGGCTGCCCGCGCGGTTGGCATGGCTCTGCTTTTCACTCAATTTCTTTTGGTTGGCGGCCATTTTCGCCTACCAGAGACGTAATATGGATTTCAAAGCCAGATATACTGCTTTCGCACTTCTTGTCATGCTTATCGCCTCGATATTGTTGGTCTTCAGGCCGTCAACGGCCGTATATGTGTTAAATATCTTGCTATCAGTACTTTTATGTGCTATTGGGGTCTGTTTGGCCTTAAATTTTTGGTTTACGCGGGAGTCCCGCATTGAGATTGCGATTCTCAAACGCAAACATTCAGAAACTTCGAAAGGCAATGCGACGTTCTACACACTTTGGTTCTCGCTTGAATCGGGTTACGAGTTTGCTTATGAGTCGTTCCGTAAAGAGTACGAAAGTGCGTTGGAGGGAGACCGGATGCCCGTGACCGTAGCTCGGGGCTGCCTGGGAATACGCATCTTGAAGAATATCTGAGGCTGTTCAACCGGCGATAACCTGCAATCGGCTGCCGTGGCCGGAGAACCGTAGTTCTCCGCCGACTATTCTCGTATTTTTGCTAAGTGTAGATGTACATTGGTTCGGGAATTTTTTGTAACTTCGCGGTGCAATTGTATCTGTTATGGTAGAAAGGAGTAAGAAAGGTCAGGTCGATATGCTTCACGGTCCGCTGCTGGGGAAGATTCTTGTCTTCGCAATGCCGCTGATTGCAAGTGGCATATTGCAGCAGTCGTTCAACGCCGTGGACGTGGCCATAGTGGGCAATTACTGCAACGCCCACGCCATAGCGGCCGTGGGCAGCAACGGCCCCATCATCTCAATTTTGGTGAATCTGTTCCTCGGTATCGCCGTGGGTGCCAACGTGGTGCTCGCCAATTACCTGGGGAGCCGCGACGCTGCCGGTGTGCGCCGTTCCGTCTCCACGGTGATGATAGTGTCACTGTTGTCCGGGGTGCTTCTGATGGCGGTGGGCACGCTGATGGCGCGTCCCATCCTGGAGTGGATGAGTGCCCCGCCGGAGGTCATCGACGGTGCCACCACTTACCTGCGCATCTACTTCTGCGGCATGCCCTTCATGATGATCTACAATTTCGGCAGCGCCATAATGCGCAGCGTGGGCGACACCAAGAAGCCGTTCTATTCGCTGCTCGTGGCTACAGTGGCCAACTTCCTGCTCGACTGGCTCTTCACCGGCGTTATGGGTATGGGAGTAGAAGGAGTGGCGTGGGGCACCGTCATAGCCAACGGCATCAATGCCGCCATCATGGTGCTCTTCCTGGTCAGGGAAGCCGAACCGGTGACGCTACACCTGAACCGCTGGCAGATTTCCTGGCACGACTTCGGCAAGATGCTGCGCATCGGCATTCCCGCCGGACTGCAGGGTATGGTATTCTCCATATCCAACATCTTCATACAGTCGAGCATCAACAAGTTCGGGCCCGACGCCATAGCGGGTTCCGCCGCGGCGTTGACCTTCGAGGCTTATTGCTATTATATAGTGGTGGCGTTCTGTGCCGCCGTCATTGCCTTTGCCGGACAGAACTTCGGTGCCGGTAACGCGGCGCGATGCCGCCGCGTGTTCCGCCTGTGCATGATGTGCGCCATAGCCTTCTGCGCGGGCGCTAACTTCTTGATATACTGGCAGGAACAATGGTGTGTGCGGCTGTTTACCGACGATCCGCAGGTGGCGCAGTTCGCTTACACCCGTTTCCACACGGTGCTGGTATTCCAGTGCATAGCGGCCACTTACGAGGTCTCCGGCTCGTATATGCGCGGTTTCGGCTACTCCATGCTCCCTATGCTGCTGACCATCTTCGGCACGTGCGTACTCCGACTTCTGTGGGTCTACATCTTCCCGGCCATCGACTATACGTTCGGCACGCTGCTTGCAGTGTATCCCCTGACATGGACCATAACCGGCATTATGGTATTGGCGGCCGCCCTTGTTGTGCAACGCAAGGCGCTGAAGGATCTGCGCCCCGATTCACACCACCAGCCCGACGCTGTGGTGAAATAATCCCGGTCTGCAAGGGAATTTACAGTTCCCGTTTGTTAATACTGTATTACTAATACCCGAAATTATGGCAGAAAAGCGAATAATTCCCGCATCGGAACTTATCATAAACGACGACGGTTCCGCATTCCACATCCACGTTCGTCCGGACCAGCTCCGCGACAAAATCATCCTTGTCGGCGACCCGGGCCGCGTCAGCATGGTTGCCGAATACTTCGACACCATCGACTACGACGTGCAGTCGCGCGAGTTTCATGCCATAGGCGGCACATACAAGGGTAAACCCCTCATGTGCATCTCCCACGGCATCGGCTCCGACAACATAGAAATAGTGCTCACCGAGCTCGACGCGCTGGCAAACGTCGACTTCAAGACACGCGAAGTGCGTCCCGAACACCGCACCCTCGAGATGGTGCGCGTAGGCACTTCCGGCTCCTTGCAGAACGACATCCACATCGGCGACTTCGTGATAGCAAACCGCGGCATAGGCACCGACGGCATCATAAACTATTACGCCGACCGCCCCGAAATCTGCGACCTCGACTTCGAGGAAAAGCTCACGGAATACACCGGCTGGCTCCCCGTCTGGGCTTACCCCTACGCCGTGAACGCCAACCCCGAACTGGTGGACCGCATCGGCCGCGACGACATGCTACGCGGCAACACCATGTCGGCAGTCGGCTTCTATGCGCCGCAGGGACGCATGGTGCGTCTGAAACTGGCCAAACCCGACCTGGTGGAGAAACTCGAAAGCTTCGGCTATGAAGGTGAACGCATCACCAACTTCGAGATGGAGTCCGGTTGTCTGCAAGGGATGGCCAAGATGCTGGGCCACAAGGCGATGACCGTATGTTGCATAATAGCCGAACGCCGTAGCACCAACGCCGACCCCGACTACAAACCGCACGTACGCCGACTGATAGAAACCGTCCTCGACCGCATCTGACCACCGCCAGATAGAGATAAACCGGGGCGCCGAGGCAAGATGTATTCTTGCGCGGCGCCCCGGTTTGTGCGGATGTGACGGCAGGTCAGCGGCGGCAGACGTCTTTGAAGTTGCAGAAGCGGCAGACGGAAATGTCAGGCGTCTGCGTGAAAGTCTCGGTGCGGGAGAACAGTCCCTCCATTGCTTCGGAGAAACCTTCCTCGAATATTTCGGCGGCCGATTTGCCGTCCACGGATAATCCTTTCTCCTTGCCCGGGGTGGAGTCAGCCTCAAGTTTCTCCTCGAAGTCGGCGATAGGCAGTTTGTCTATTTTCGGCACCACCATAGTTGCGCTCTTCGTGTCGAAGAGTCTTGGCGCGACGTCTCCGATATGTTTCAGGCGCCTGTCCCGGCGCATGAAGTAGCAGTAGAACAGGAGCTGGAATAGATATTTCGAGTTATACGTGCATCGGAAGAGTTCGTCGGTGCTTTCGGCTTCGGCGTTGGCGCTGCCGGTCTTGTAGTCCACGACGCGGTATTGCTTCGTGCCGTCCTGGCCGGTGACGCGGTCGATGCGGTCGATGATGAATTTAAGAGCCGCTTCGCGTCCTCCCGAGACGGGCATCGCGCCTAAGATTTCCACCTCGCAGCCGATGATTTCGAGTTGTTTGTATTCGCTGTCGTGACGCACCATCCGGCGCACTATTTTTTCGATAACCTTGGCTTGCATCGCGGCCTCTCCGCGCAGCGGCGTGTCGGGCGCGAGGTTCAGGTATTCTTTGTTGATGGCGTGGCGCACGGCGTCGCGGATGATTCCGGTCTTCGGATTCAGCATCTTGCCGAAGGTGTCGGGCGTCAGCACGCGCGGCTCGGGCAGCAGCCCTCCCTTGGTGTCGGGGTCGCCCATGTATAGCTCCATCATGGCGTGGTGGATGACGTTGCCCTGGTCTATTTCGGTCATGAACTCCGCAACCGGCTCGTCCACCTTTATCCCCAGGATGTAGGAATAGTAGAACTGGAGCGGACACTGCAGGTATTTGGAGAAGGAGGAGGGGGAGATGCGACGTTCCGGCGCGGGGAGAAGGAAAGTGCGGAGCGTGTTCATCACGGCGTCCGACTTCTGGACGGTGATTTCAGGCGTTTCGTGGTCCAGGAGGTCGAAGGAGTAGTCTACGGTGCGGATGCGGCCGCGGGCATAAAGCTCTTTCAACTGGTGTATGAATCGCGACGGCTCGCCGCTCTTGGTGCCGTCGTTGCGTGCATCGTAGATCATCGTCACCGACTCGGCGCGTGAAATCATCCGGTAGAAGTAATATGCGAAGATGGCCTCCTGCGAAATGTTGGTGGGCAGCCCGAAACCTATTCGCAGGCTCATCGGAATGAACGTCTTGCGGCGGATGCGGCGCGGGAAGATGCGTTCGTTCATCGAAGGTATGACGAGGTGCTTGAAGTCGAGCGAGCGTGTCTCCAGGAGACCCATTATCTGCAAGCCTTGAAGCGGTTTTCCCTCGAAGTTTATTTTCTCGCCGGCAATCAGGCGGTCGGTAAGTATGAAGGTGGTGTTGCGGTCGGGCTTCACGTCGCGCTGCGTGCAGGCGGTGTCGAGGCAAATCAGCGCGCGCAGGTATGAGTCGATGACCGCCCGCGTAAGCGACCAGGAGCGGGCGTATGTACCCTGCGCCTCCTCCTGGTTGGCTGCTTCCTCCTGCGGTTCCTCATTTTCCTCCAGCGAGAGGACGAAATTGACAGTGCGCAGAAGCCCGGCAATGTAATCTGTCACTTCGCGGTGTGTTGCATTCTGCGGAAGCATGGTGAAGAGAGCCTTGGCGCCTTCGTTGACGTGCAGGCGGTCGGCGCTGATGTAGGCGCGGTGGCGTTTGAGGTCTTTTTTCAGCTTGTCGAGCTTGTCGAGGCCGAGCAGCAGCGCCGCGAAAGGGTGGGAGAGAATGGCATCGACATCCTCGAAGAAGAAGACTCCGGCGCCGGAATGCCGTGCCCGCGCGTGGAGCCGCGACAGCAGGTGTACGAACGAGACGCAGGGCGTGTAGCGCAGCGAGCACCCCATTGTCAGGTTCACGCGGTCGATGGTCTCCGGAAGCGAGTGCAGCAGCGGCAACAGCAGGTTCTCGTCGGGAAGCACTACGGCTATCTCCGCCTCGTCAAACTCCTTCTGTTCCTGCATTTTGTGCAGTTTCTGCAACTCGATGCCCACTATCTTTGCCTGGAAAGCGTTTGAGGGCGAGGAAATTACGGTGATGTTGCCGGGAACACCCCCGGATTCGGCCTCCGTGAGGTCGAGCCACGCCGGCTTGTTGAAGGCTTTTATATCGCGCTTCACGAAATGTGCGGCGCTGTTATGCTCTTCGGCCATCGGCGCGCCGTTGAGGTCCCACACGAAGTCCGCCATCGGCTCCTCGTGGCCCGGCAGCCGGCACTTCATCTTCGACATCTCGGCGAAGAGGTACCACTCGGCCGAGGTCAGCACGTTGAAGCCCACGAACACATATTTGTCGTCGGGGAGCAGCGTGGCGCCGTCGCTTTTCAGCCGCTGCAGGGCGGTGCGTGCCGACATTCCGGGGTAGGAGAGGCCTTCGGCGCGCAGCCGCCCGTTGAATTTGTGGTAGATAGGCGCGAGAAGCTGCCACAGGTATAGGAAGCGCTCGTGCAGGCGCGACGCTCCGGTGCCGTCGGAGCCGCCCGCGTCCCCTTTGCGGAAATTCTTCCAGAACGTGCGGGAACTCTCGTGGGCATCGGGAATTTCGATGCCGAAATACTTCTCCATCACCTCCTTTTGCTCGTCGGTGAGGTAGTCGGTGCTTATTTCGTTGTAGTCGGCCACGTTCTTGAAGAGCTGGTCGGCGTCGGCGAGATGGTTGTCCACGTCGCTGAAGTCGGAGAGCACCGTCTCGCCCCAGGAGCGGAACAGGTCGAAATCGGCCGTTTTGTCGGTGATGCCTTTCTCGCGGAGCACTTCGCGGTAGCAGTCGTAGAGCAGGAACAGGAGGTCGATGCGGTTGTCGGCAATGGTGCCGGATAGTCGGCACATCAGCTCCTCGATGGTGCAGGTGCGGGGAGCGATGATAGGATGGTTGCCGGATTCCTCCTTTAGGTGTTTGAGGAAAAAGGTGGCGCTTCGCCGTCCGGGGAAGACGAAGCAGAGTCGCGACATTTCTTTGTTGTAGCGCCGGGCGTACCCCTTGGCTATGGCTGCTAAAAAAGTATTCATAAGTACAGCAAAAGTAGTGAAAAATTCCGATTCCCGCAAGTTTCGCCGTTAAAAAGCGTGTCGGGAAAATAAAAAGTGGAGTAATATATTGCGAAAAACCGAATTTATTATTAACTTTGTGGTTGCAATGAAATTCTCAGATGTAATAGGTCACGAAGAGGTAAAAGAGAGGTTAAGGCAGATGGTCTCTACCGGCCGGATACCGCATGCCCTGCTGTTTTCGGGCCGTGCGGGACTGGGGAAGATGCAGATGGCGCGCGCCTTCGCGCAATACCTGGCCTGCGAGAATCCGGCCGACGGCGATTCCTGCGGACGCTGTCCGGCCTGCCGGCAGGCTGCCGCGCTGAATTTCCCCGACATACAGTATGTCTTCCCAATCATCAGGCGCAAGGCCGACAAGAAGGAAATCTGCGACGATTTCCTCCCGGAATGGCGCTCCTTCCTCGCCGACTTCCCCTATATGCCATACAACCGCTGGATGGACGCCGTAAACGCCGGCAACTCGCAATTGACAATCTACGTCACCGAGAGCGCCCGCATCCTGCACCACCTTTCGCTATCCACCTTCAGCGCCCGCTACAAGGTGTGCATCATCTGGCTCCCCGAGCGCATGAACGCCGATACCTCCAACAAGTTGCTGAAAATCATAGAGGAACCTTTCCCGGACACTATCTTCCTGCTCGTAAGCAACGAGCCTGGCAAGATTCTCCCCACCATCTTCTCGCGCACGCAGCAGATCAACTTCCGCCCGCTACCCGACGCGCTGGTTTCCTCATTTCTCGAAACGGAGAAGGGACTCGACTCCGCCGGTGCCACCGCCGTGGCGCGCCTGGCCGAAGGAAGCCCCGGCCGTGCGCTCGAAAGCGTGGACAGCCACGTGGAGGCAGCCGAGTTCCGAAACCTTTTCCAGGACATAATGCGCTCCGCATACGCCCGCAAGATGACCGACCTCAAGAAGCAGTCGGAAACCGTCGCCGCAATGGGACGTGACAAAGCCGCGCGATTCCTGAGCTACACCGGCGCCATGCTGCGCGAGAATTTCGTCTACAACCTGCATCGCCCGGAGCTCACCATGCTTTCGGAGCCGGAAGAGGCTTTCAGTGCGCGCTTCTCGCCGTTCGTCAACAGCGCCAACATACGGCAGATGTCGCAGGCCGTCGGCGAAGCCCGCGAGGACATATTGCGCAACGCCAACTCCAAGATAGTGTGCTTCGACCTGTTGCTCACCATCATGATGAATATACGAAAGAAATAAGAAACAAAAGATAACAAATGACAGAGATATGAAACCTACCTTATTTATCCTTGCCGCCGGCATGGGTAGCCGCTACGGCGGCCTCAAACAGCTTGACGGCGTCGGCCCCGCCGGCGAAACCATAATGGACTACTCCGTTTTCGACGCACTGCGCGCCGGATTCGGCAAAATAGTGTTCGTTATCCGTAAAGACTTCGAGGAGGAGTTCCGCGAGAAAGTGCTCAAAAAATATGAGGGCCATGTGCCGGTAGAGGTCGTTTACCAGAGCGTGGACAAGATTCCCGAAGGTTTCGAAATCGACCCCGAACGCACCAAACCCTGGGGCACAAACCACGCCGTCCTCATGGGTAAGGACGTCATTAAAGAACCCTTCGCCGTCATCAACGCCGATGACTACTACGGCCCGGAAAGCTTCAAGGTGCTCGCCGACTTCCTGGGCAGCGTGGAAGGCAAGAAAGGGGAATACTGCCTGATAGGATTCAACATCGAGAATACTCTGAGCGAGAACGGCGGCGGGTCGCGCGGCCTCTGCCACGTTTCCCCCGAAGGCTACCTCACCGACGTCAAGGAGTGCCACGGCATCGAACGCAAGGACGGCCGGCTCATCCAAGTGGTTGACGGCAAAGAGGTTGACTTCCCCGAAGGCGCCGCCGTCTCCATGAACATGTGGGGATTCACGCCCGACTATTTCGACTACTCCGAAAAGTCGTTCCGCGACTTTCTGCGCGACAACGGCCGTGAACTCAAGTCTGAGTTCTATATCCCCTCCGTGGTCAACGAAATGATAGAGAAAGGCCTCGCCACGCTCAAGGTCGAGAAGACCCCTTCGCGCTGGTTCGGCGTGACATACGCTGCTGACCGTCCCGCCACCGTGGCGCAGTTCCGCCGTCTCACCGAGGAAGGCCTCTATCCCGAGAAACTGTTCTGAACCTTAATAATATAGTCATACTATGGCACAGAAAATTCTGGTAACCGGCGGTACCGGTTACATCGGTTCGCACACCGCCGTAGAACTCATCGAAGCCGGCTATGAAGTGGTTATCATCGACAACCTCTCCAACTCCAACATCGAAGTTCTTGACGGCATCGAAGCCATCACCGGCGTGCGCCCCGTGTTCTTCAAGGGGGACTGCAACAACATCGAAGACCTGCGCCGCCTCTTCACCGAAAACCCCGGCATAGAGGGGATCATCAACTTCGCCGCCTCGAAGGCCGTCGGCGAATCGGTACAGAAACCACTGCTCTATTACCGCAACAACCTCGCGACTCTAATCAACCTGCTTGACCTCATGCCCGGGTTCGGCGTCAAGGGAATCGTCTTCTCCTCCTCCTGCACCGTCTACGGCGAGCCTGACAAGAACCCCATCGACGAGACAGCGCCTATCAAACCTGCTACCTCACCTTACGGCAACACCAAGCAGATTTCCGAAGAGATAATCACCGACTACATAGCCTCCGGCGCTCCCGTAAAGAGCATCATCCTGCGCTACTTCAACCCCATCGGTGCGCATCCCAGCGGTAAAATCGGCGAACTCCCCATCGGCGTTCCCGGAAACCTCGTCCCCTACATGACGCAGGCCGCCGCCGGCATCCGTCCCATGCTCACCGTATTCGGCGACGACTACAACACCCCTGACGGCAGCTGCATCCGCGACTACATCGACGTCGTCGACCTCGCCAAAGCCCACGTCATCGCCATGCGCCGAATGCTCGACCGCAATGACACCGATGCTATCGAGATATTCAACCTCGGCACAGGTTGCGGCGTCTCGGTACTCGAACTCATCGCCGCGTTCAAGAAAGCAACCGGCGTAGACATCCCCTACAAGATAGGGCCGCGCCGTGCCGGCGACATCGAGAAAATCTGGGCCGACCCCAAGAAAGCCAACGAAGTGCTCGGCTGGAAAGCCGAAGTGCCCATCGACCGGACCATGAAGAACGCCTGGCAATGGCAATGCTCCCTCCCCAAATAAAAGCAAGGAAAGCAAGAACAAAAATCCGCAGCGCCCACCGCGCCGCGGATTTTTTTGTGCAAAAGCCAAAAGTCGAACCGCGTAGCCAAAGGGGGAGTAATATGATTACCCTTTAGCTTACTAAGTTATAATAAGGGCAGTAAGTGCCAGTCCCATTGCTGTTTAATTGCGTCAGCGCTTCCGTCAGGAAGCAGATTTAGCAGTAGCCCCGTACGCCGCCAGGCGTGCGGGGTACGAGGCAAACGTGCGGCAAGGCATCCGTAGGAATCCGATTTACAATAGTTTACGCAACATAATTGTCTCGGTGCGTAAATCGGCTTCTTAACGGATGCGTTACTTTACGGAGGCCTGGAGGCCTCCGCCCCTTGGCTCCGCGGTTCGTCTTTGGTTTGCAGTTCGCGGGAGGGATATATGAAATAAGGACGCCGTGAGGGGCGTCCTTATGGTTTCTTTTCGGTTTTCTCTTAGCAGGGGTAGTCCACGCAGGCACGGGCGGCCTTGTGCGGGCCTACTATGGCGGCGGCCGCTACGTGGGCCGGATGCTTGGCGTAGGTCTCGACGTCGGCCATCCCGGGCACTACGGCTGTCAGCACCACGTCCCAGTCTTCGGCCGGATTTTCGTTGATGCCTACTTCCATCGATTTCAGTACGTCTATTTTTTCGGGCAATGCCATCAGTGCGTCCTTGAACCGGCGCGACACGGCGAGGCGTTCTTCCGGCGTCCCGTTGAGGCGGAACATTACTATATGTTTTACCATGATTTTTTAGATAGTTAAATCGCGGCGGCAACTTACGGTGGGATGCCTGGCCGCGTTGGTTATCAGTTGGTTTCGGCGGGGTATAGGCGCTCGCGGGCGGCGGCCACTTTCTCGTCGGTAACGTAGTCGTCATATTCCATCATCTTGTCGATGATGCCGTTGGGCGTCAGCTCGATGATGCGGTTGCAGACGGTCTGTATGAACTCGTGGTCGTGGCTCGACATGAGCACGATTCCCTTGAAATTCTGCAGCGTGTTGTTGAACGCCTGGATTGATTCGAGGTCGAGGTGGTTCGTCGGTGAGTCGAGCACCAGCGTGTTGGCGTCGGTGAGCATCATGCGTGCTATCATGCAGCGAATCTTCTCGCCGCCGGAGAGCACCGATGCCTTTTTGAGCACATCCTCGCCGGAGAAAAGCATCTTGCCGAGGAACCCTTTCAGATAGATTTCCGACGAGTCGTCGGACCATTGGCAGAGCCAGTCCACGAGGTTGAGGTCGGTCTCGAAGAATGAGCCGTTGTCGAGCGGCAGGTACGACTTGGTGATGGTCTGGCCCCATTCGTAGTCGCCGGCGTCGGGTTTGCGGTTGCCGTTGATGATCTCGAAGAGGGCTGTCATGGCGCGCGGGTCGCGGCTCAGGAACGCCACTTTGTCACCCTTCTCGATCTGGAAATTCACATCCTTGAAGAGCACTTCGCCGTCGACGGAGGCGGTGAGTCCCTTGACTTCGAGAATCTTGTTGCCCACCTCGCGTGCCGGGGTGAAGATGATGCCGGGGTAGCGGCGGGTGGAGGGCTGTATCTCCTCGACGTTGAGCTTTTCGAGCATCTTCTTGCGCGAGGTAGTCTGTTTCGACTTGGCCACGTTGGCGGAGAAACGGCGAATGAATTCGAGGAGTTCCTTACGCTTCTCCTCGGCCTTCTTGTTGGCGGCCTGCTGCTGGCGCAGGGCGAGCTGCGACGACTGGTACCAGAAGCTGTAGTTGCCGGCGAAGAGGGTTATCTTGTTGTAGTCGATGTCGAGTGTATGCGTGGAGACGGCGTCGAGGAAGTGGCGGTCGTGGCTCACCACGAGCACGGTGTTCTCGAAGTTGGCCAGGTAGTTTTCGAGCCATGCCACGGTTTCGAGGTCAAGGTCGTTGGTGGGCTCGTCGAGCAGCAGGTTGTCGGGGTTGCCGAAGAGGGCCTTTGCCAGGAGCACGCGCACCTTCTCGTTTGCGCTCATGTCTTTCATGAGCATATAGTGGCGGTCTTCCTTGATTCCGAGGCCGGAGAGGAGGGCGGCGGCGTCGCTTTCGGCGTTCCATCCTTCGAGTTCGGCGAATTTCTCCTCGAGTTCGGCGGCGCGTATGCCGTCGGCGTCGGAGAAATCGGGCTTGGCGTAGATAGCGTCTTTCTCCTGCATGATGTCCCATAGCACGGTGTGGCCGCGGAGCACGGTCTCTATGACGGTGCATTCGTCAAACTCGAAGTGGTCCTGCGAAAGCACGGAGAGCCGTTCGCCGGGGCCGAAGGTCACGGTGCCGTGGGTGGGGGAGAGCTGGCCGGAGAGCATGCGCATCAGCGTGGACTTGCCGGCGCCGTTGGCACCGATGATGCCGTAGCAGTTCCCTTTGTTGAAGGTCAGGTTTACGTCCTGGAAGAGTGTTCTTTTACCGAATTGGATTCCTAAATTGTGGGTCTGAATCATTTGTGTCGTCTTGAGACGTTAACGTTGTTTTCGTCAAAAATTTTCTGTGCCGACTGTTCGAACCGTTTGTAAGCGGACTTTTGGCCGGCGGGGATATATTCGGGCATCCATGCGGGCACCACGCGGAAGTTCTTGTTCGCGCCTTCCGGCTTGGCGGTGAAGAAGGTGTCGTAGTCTGCGTGGTCGAATCGCATCTTGCCGTCTTGGCCGCGCACCATGCGCGTGCGCACCAGGGCACCGCCGCGGCAGTTGGTGTCGTTCATGTTGGAAAGGAAGTTGCCCAGCGAGTAGACTATGAGCACGTCCTTGTTCTCGCGTGCGTTGTGCACCACCTTCATGGGTTGCACCACGTGGGGATGGGCGCCGATGATGAGGTCCGCGCCGTTGTCGACAATAAACTGCGCCAGCTCGCGCTGCGTACGGTTCTCTATCTGGTTGTATTCCACGCCCCAGTGCAGGGTCACGACGAGCAGTTCCGCGCCGGCCTCGCGGGTTTTCTTCATCTCGCGGGCTATGCGGTCGCGGTCTATTAGGGCCACGTCGACGCCGCCGGTCACCGGGATGCCGTTGGTGCCGTAGGTGTAGTTGAGGAACCCGACCTTCACCCCTTTGATGTCCTTGATGAAGGGTATGCGGCGCGCGCTTTCCGTGGAGTCGGCGTAAGTGCCTATGTGGTCGAGTCCCAGCCGGTCGAGTGCCGAGCAGGTGCGTTTCGCGGCCTTCGCGCCGGAGTCCATGCAGTGGTTGTTGGCTGTGAGCATCATGTCGAATCCGGCCTCGCGCAGCGCTATGGCGTAGGAGTCCGGGGCCGAGAAGCAGGGATAGCCGCGGTATTCCGGGCCGCCGCCGAGGGGCACTTCGAGGTTCGCCACGGCATAGTCGGCGGCTTTCACCTCCGGGGCAATGAGGGTGAAGCAGTCGTCGTAATTGTAATCTTTGCCGCCGCCGGCGCGGAGGGCGGCTTTCAGCTGCGGGCCGTGCTGCATGGCGTCACCGGCGAAGAGCAGGTTCAGGGTGTCGGCCTTGGCGGCTTCGGCCTGCGCCGCGGCCGAGGCCGAAGCCCCGGGATTTCCCCTTGCTCCGCAGGAGGAGAGCACCGAAAGGCAGACCATTGCCAGCGACAGTGCCGCATATTTTATCGAGGAGCTTATTGGTCGCATGATTCTTACTGGGATGTTTAGTAAATTTTGCCGTTGCGTGCCAGCAGGGTGTTCTTCATGAGCATGGCGATGGTCATGGGTCCCACGCCGCCGGGCACCGGGGTGATGTAAGAGCATTTTTCGGCCACATGGTCGAAATCCACGTCACCGCTGAGGCGTTTGCCGCTCTTGCGCGTGGGGTCGTCCACGAGCGTGGTGCCCACATCGATGATGACGGCGCCGGGTTTCACCATATCTTCGGTAACGAAGCCGGGACGCCCGAGCGCGGCAATGAGGATGTCGGCGCCGGCGGCTATCTCCTTGAGGTTTTTGGTGGAAGAGTGGCATACGGTGACGGTGCAGTCGCCCGGCTGTGCCTTCTGCATGAGCATGGCTGCCACGGGTTTTCCCACGATGTTGCTGCGGCCGAGCACCACGGCGTGTTTACCCTTGGTCTCGATTCCGTAGCGATCCAGCAGCTCGAGGATGCCGGCCGGGGTGGCGGAACGGAAGCAGGGGAGCCCTATGGAAAGGCGGCCGACGTTGATGGGGTGGAAACCGTCCACGTCCTTGCGCGGGTCGATGGCTTCGATCACCTTCTGCTCGTCGATGTGGCGCGGCAGGGGCAGCTGCACTATGAAGCCGTCCACTTCGGGGTCCTTGTTGAGGCGGTCTATCTCGGCGAGGAGGCGTTCTTCGGTCACATCCTCGTCAAAGCGTATGAGAGAACTTCCGAAGCCGCAGGCCTCGCATGCTTTCACCTTGTTGGCCATATAAGTCTCGCTACCGCCGTCGTGGCCCACGAGGATGGCGGCCAGGAAAGGGGCTCTTTCGCCGCGGCCGGTCATTTCGGCCACTTCGGCGGCTATTTCGGCCTTGATGGCCGCTGATGTTGCTTTTCCGTCGATTATCTTCATGATGGTATGGATTTAGACTGCAAAGTTACAAAATAAAATCCACACGACGAAGTTGTTTAAACGTATTTGCGAATTTTAGCCATAAAGTTTAGTTAATTCTCTTTGTCAATCTTCCGTCATCTTTTCGGCGTATTTCCACTCCTTCATCGGTTGCGATGCCCGCATCGCGCCCTCTTAAGGACTGAAAATCCGCTCGAAAACCTGACGGAATCTTAACAAAGAAATAAGTTTAAACAACTTCGACAAAAACGCCTCCGGCGAAGCGCAATTTTTAGCGCTGCCGGAGGTGGTTTCGGTCGGTTTATGGTGGCTTAGAGCATTGCAGGGGCGAGGTAGTGGGCCAGCAGGTAGCCGCCGCCTATGAGCCACACGTCGAGCACGAGCGCCAGGATGAAGGGCTTGGCACCGGCTTTCTTGAACTTCTCGATGCTCGTCTCGGCGCCGAGTGCCGCCATGGCCATGGTCAGCAGGAAGGTGTCGAAGTAGTTGATGGCGTCCACGAACACCTCCGGAAGCAGGTTGAGCGAATTGAAGCAGATGACCACCAGGAAGAGGATTGCGAACCAGGGGATTGCGATCTTACCTTTGGCCTCTCCGCCCTCGACTCCGGCCGTCTTGACGCGTCGTGCCGCCCAGACGGCAAGCACCAGCAGAACCGGCACGAGGAGCATCACGCGTATCATCTTCACGATGACCGACACGCCGCCCACCTGTTCGCCCATAGCGTTGCCGGCGCCAACGGCGTGCGCAACCTCATGGAGCGTCGACCCGGTGTAAATGCCCATCTCCTGCGGCGAGAGTCCGAGCATTCCGGAGTTGTAGAGTATCGGGTAAAGGAACATCGATATGGTACCGAAAATCACTACGGTAGCCACGGCCACTGCCGTCTTGTAGGGCTGTGTGCGGATGGTGCTTTCAGCGCCGAGCACGGCCGCCGCGCCGCAGATGCCGCTGCCAACCGACGTCAGCAGTGCCGTTTCCTTGTCCATCTTCAGCATCCGCCCTATCCACACGCCGCCTAAGATGGTGACGGTCACCACGATGGCGTCGATGACGATGGCCGAGACCCCCACCTCGAAAATGTCCGTGAGCGTCAGGCGGAAGCCGTAGAGGATGATGCCGAGGCGCAACAGCTTCTTGGAGCAGAACTGTATGCCGGGAACCCACGTCTCGGGAAGGTTGTTGCGCAGCGAGTTGGCGTAAAGCATACCTAAAATGATTCCGATAATCATCGGGGAGAAGGAGATATCCTTAAGGAACTGGATTTCTCCGATGTAGAAAGCGGCACACGCAAACAGGGCTATGAGCAGGATGCCGTGGGCCATGCTTTTGTGCGTTTCGGTTATTTTTGCCATTTTAAGATTGTAGTTTGGGTTATCTTCATCAGAGTGTCATAGTGTTGGCCCCCGCTTATATAACGACGATTGCAGCAAAAATTGTTTCCCGAAAGTGTAAAAAATGTAAAGTGTCCGAATTAAATGTAAATTCGGACACTTATTCGGGAATCAAATGTACCGGTTTGAAAACTGCCGGTTCCGGAGACCGTTATTTCACCTCTTTGACGAGGCGCACGGCGCAGCCGAACATGCGCGACGACTGGGAGTCGAGGTTGAAGACCTTGGTCGAGGAGTTGCCGTCGAAACGGAATAAGGTGGCTGTGTAAGCCTGTCCGGCCGTCGCCGTCCAGTAGTAGCCGTCGGTTTTGGTATAAGAGGTCGATACGGCGGTGTGCCCGGCTTCGGGGAGGAAGACCACGGCGCCGGCTTTCTCCAGTTCCTTGAACTGTGCTTGCGTCAGCTTCACGTAGTCATAGTTGAAATACTGGTAGTTGGTGCCGGTGAAGCTGAGGTTGTCGCTCAGCGAGGAGCTTACCGTGGCGCCGTATTGCTTGAGCAGCGCTGTGGCCTCCGCTTTGTTGGTGACGTTGAGCAGCATACAGCCGTACAGTCCCTTCTTGTTGCCGTTGTTGGGGTTGGCGATGTCGGTGATGGTGGCGCCGCACATGAAGTATTTCTGCTGCAACGCCGACCATTCGTCCGAGAGCAACGTGTAGTAATGGCCTCCGTTGCCGGATTGCAGCCCGTAGGCCGTTCCCCAGTCCATCGTGAAGTCCTGGATGCCGTGGGGCTGAAGGTTGCTGCCGGTGTAGCCTTCGTTGCAGGTGGCGTTCTGCGTCGGGTAATAATAGCCCTGCTGTGTGCCGTTTATGCTCTGCCCGGCGTAGAGGGTCTTCTGGATGAAGTATTCCGGCGCGTTGATTTGCTCGTCGAACTGTGTCGGGGTGTGCAGCACGCTGTTATAATAGGAGAAGAACAGGCCGGTGCAGCCGAAGCCGAAGAGGTCGATGTCCGACTCCTTAGGTCCATAATACGAGCCGTTGGCGTAAGCCCACCCTTTCTTGCAGAGGAACGACCACTGCTCGTCGAGCAGGTACCACTCTTTGTTGTCAACGTTGTAGGCCAGGTTGGCTTTGAGGAAGCGGAATTTCTTGCCGTTTACCTCGAAGACTGGTCCGGTGAGATCCTCGTCGCCCTCCTGTCCGGCAGTGAACTCTACTGCAATGCCGCCGTAGGTGCCGTCGCCGTTGTCGGTGCGGACGTATTCGCCGGCTTTCCATGTGTGGTCGCCGAGAGTGGCGGTATACGTAGTGCCGTCAATCTCGGTGGAGAAAGTCAGGTCGGTGGTCATACCCTCCTTCGGGTTGGGGAGCATGGTGAGGTAGAAGTCGCCGTTGGTGTCGGCGTGTGTCACTATGCTGCCGTCGCCGCTGAAGGTGACCGCGTTGGCCATAGTCACCGTGGCCATGGTGGGAACCTTCGTGCCGGTGACGGTTATGGCCTCGCCGTTATAGGCCACGCCGTCAGGGAGCGAGAGGTGGAAGCGGCCGAAGGTGGTGTGGCGCTCCATTGCCACGGTCTCGGCTATGACATTCTCTTCGTTGACGGTCACGGCTTTTGTCGCCGAAAGGAAATCCTTGCCGTTGAGCGAGGCGAGGGTGCCTTCCTGCTGCGCCAACGAGAACTCGCGGGTTTCGCCGTCTGCCGCCGGGATTTCCTTCCCGAAGTAGAAGAAAGAGAACTCCCGCTCTCCGTCGCCGGCTATTTCCACGTCGCCGCTGAAAGTGGCGGTGGCGGCGGTTTCCCCTTCGGGAAGTTTGCATCTGAGGGTACCGATAGCTTTGCCGCCGGTTGCCACGGTCAGCACGTCGCCGGATTGCCAAACGCAACTGAGGTCGCCGCCGTCGGGGAGTAATTGTGCACGCGTGTTTTCATCGCCCTTCGCTATGGTGACGGTCATGGGGACTTTGCGGGTCTGCTGCCCGGCGAAGTCCTCCGAAGAGCAAGAAGGGAGGCCGACGGCCAAAGCCGCCAGCGCTCCCGTGAAAAAGAAATTCTTAAGTTTCATCATGTATAATTCAAATGCTTGTAAGCAAGTTTAGAGGTCCATCACCGGGCGGATGGCGTAAGCGTAAACCGGTTCTGCGCTTTCGACCAGCAGACAGGAGTATGATAGAGAAGAGGCAATGTCGCGTGTGGCGAATTTGAAAGCCACACCTTTGTCTTCAACCCAATAGCAACCGAAACCCTCATTGAATGAATTTCCGTCTGCCGGCCCCATGAGTGTGTAATAATCATAGTAACCCAACGGGAAAAAGCCGATGTCAGCGAGTCCGTTGTGTAAGGGGCGGCATATCCAGGTAGTGTCAAGCATGGCTCCGCTCGAATTGCCAATGAATGGTCTGATTACTCCTGTGAAGGGGAATTGACGTACTACCTTATCCGAGGCGTGCTGATCCCAGAACAAAGATGTAATTTGTGATGAAGAGGTATAGGAATCATCAACCACGACAGCCTCTATGGTGATTGCATTTCTGTTGTATATCCAGCGAATGGCATATCTTACGCCATCTTTAGTCTGACGCAGCTCCGAATAGTTGCTGAGCATACTTGAGAGATAACCTTTCTGGCTGTCGAGACCTGCTCCTTCGGGAGCTATTTCTCGCATCTCTTCTGCAGTGGGCATTCTCCAGTATTCAGGACACGGATTACCGCTGTCGTAGCCGCAAGCAGTGGCACGTTGTGTCCATGTAGTACCACCATCGCCGAACGTTGTCACCCAATAATCCGGATTGTTGTTCATTTCATCCATTCCGGCTGCGTAACTTCCATATCCGCGGAGTTTTTCTCCCGTGTTGCGTCCGTCCATGAAATATTTGGTCGGATTAGCTTTCAGTGTCTCAACATCGGTGTATATTCTCGGCATATCGTAAAATCTCAAGCCTGAACTGGTATGCATTCCTGTGCCTGTAGTAATGGCAGCGTCTCCATAATATGCGCTGAATGTGGAGTTGTACACGTAATAATCAAAGATGCCATATTTGTTTTCAGCTTCCTCATAGTCGATGGTTCCCATGGCATCCACGAAGTTGATGAAGTCAGTGCCTAAGCCCCAGGAACTGCCGTCGGGAAGGGTAGAGTTTTTGTAAATTCCCTGATTATCGATATATCCGTAATTACGGCCCCATTGGTAGAGGGCGCCGTTTTCGGTTTCGGAGGAGGCGAAGACGTTGCTCCAGTTTGTTTGGTCGCCTTCGCGGGTGAGGTTGTATTTGGCGAATTTGTGGAGCGGGTTGCGCGGGTCTTCGTCGGCGTATTCGGCGTACGGGTCGCTGTATTCCGTCATCGTGATGGCCACGCCGTCATCTTCGCCGGCGCGCACGTATTCCTGGTTGGTCCAGTTGCGCGAGGGCAGCGTGCCGCGGTAGCTCTTGCCCCCAACCGAGGTGGTGAAGGTCAGCGTCACGGCCTCGGCCGGTACCACCGTCATGTAGAAGTCGCCCGCGGCGGTGGCGGTCACGGTGATGGGGCCGTCCGTGGTACGGAAGTCGCCGTTGAAGCTCTCCATCACGATGCTGTTCTTGACGTTATCGCCGGTTATGGTTACGGTCATCGGCTCTGTGGCGGCTACCGGGAGGTCGAGCTTGAAGTGGGCGTGGGCCACTTTCCTTTCGAGCACGGCGCGGTCGTTGGCCGCTATGACGGAGCCTTGCAGCGTGGCGGTGACTTCGCCGGTGAGCAGGTCGGCGTCGGTGAGCGACTCCATGGTGCCGCGCTGGTCGGCGTAGCCGAGCGTCAGCGGAGCCGTGGCGGTGGCGTCGGCCTTTGTGCCGAGGTAGAATAGGCGCAGTTGCTGTGTGTCATCGTCTGAAAGGCCGTCAAGGTTGCCGTTGAAAGTCGCTACGGAGGCATCCTGCGGGTCGATGGAGGTCAGGGTGAGGTAACCGAGCCGACGGCCGGAGGCATCGGCCACGAGCAGGCGGTCGGGATTCTCGCCGGCAGTCCATGAGGCTACGAGCGAGCCGTTCTCCTCGCGCAGCTCTGTGCGGGTATTGTCGATGTCACCTTTTGCTACGGTAAGCGTCATGGAGGCGGAACGTCCGCCGGGAGAATCCAAGTCATCGTTACTGCAAGAGCTCAGACCGAGCGGGAGCACGGTCGCGAGGGCAGTGAAGGCGGCTCCAGAGTCCAGTAGATGTAAGTATTTCGGTTTCATGTCTAAAAATTAGTTGTTTATAAAGGGGATAGTAGTAATTTGCATCCATAAGCCGGAGCTACCGGCTTATGGATAAATGGGTTTGGGCCCCGGCGACGGGTGGCGCCTCACAGTTTTTCACATAATCTCTATTTTAAAGTCCATAACTTAAACAAATAATCCACAATCGATAACGAGTTGCCTCTTTATAACCAACAATTGGCAACAAGTCACCTTTATTTATAAAATCCACAATTGGCAATAAATTGCCGTATTATGCTTCCAACTAAGGCAGAACCCCGCTATCCTCCCGGACGGCTTTTGTATTCGCCGGGCGAGCTATCGCCCGACGAATTGAGGTAAACGTCCGGCGGCTTTCAACCGCAGAACGGTAAGAAAAATTTATTCGTTACCAATCATATTATAAGGCCACCAGGGAGTCAAAGTAGATCCTTTGGCCTTAGGATCACGAACGGGGATGATGTTACATCCCTGGGCACGGTCCATGGCACGTAATGCAACTTTGGAAACTTGACCATTGCTAAATCTTACTTCCAGTGCAACACCGGCATAGCCTGTGTAAGTAGAGGCATATTGTGTCGATTCGCTACCCCAAATCAAGCCACGTGCACCAAAGAAGTTGATACATCCGTTATGAGCAAGTGTTCCGTATGCTCCAATAACAATTGAACTTCCCTGAGAATTAAATCGGGAATCTGATGCGGAAATTGAAGTAATACTATTATCAACCGGGAATGAAGTAATTTTCAGTGCGGGAATGGAGTTTGAAGAAGTAATGTTATTAGAAATCTTATATTTATTTGCAATGAATTCAACATTGCTTACATAGTCCGGATCCACATCAATATTGACTACTTCCCATCGAACGGCATATTTCTGGCCGGATGTTGAAGTTTTGATTTCAGCGTGGCTGCTGAAGTTCGTTTGTGTAGTAGTCAAGAATGCCAGTTCATCTTTGGTAGGCAGACGATACCCGTCAGGACAGGGATTGCCGCTTCTGTCGGTCCAATTGCAATTAGTTTTATATCCACCTACTACGTAGTCTAAAGTAGTGGTTGATGAAGCAGATGCATCGATACCCCATACAGAAGCTGCATTTTTGCTTTTTTCTACAGTCCAATTTGACCAAATAGTATTATGGATTCGAGAATAAATCGCTTCCATATTACTGATAGTGTAATGGAATTTTGAATAACTTACTTCAGGGTCAAGGCAAACCGGGAAAAGATTGCTGTCCATATATGCAGGATAGTTATCGTTTATATTTCCGTTGTAAGTAAGGACCGGTGCAACGCCAATTTCAAGCGGGAATCCTAACCAGCGGCCCCACTGGAAATAACTCGGCATTGCTACTTGTGTAGAGTACAGGTAACCGTCAACACCACCGTTTTTGGTAAATGTAATAGGATTGAACCAGCAGTTCTTAATAATAGAAGACCGTTGGTTATATACCCAGCCTACTTCATCTGAATTAGCTGTAGGTGTGCGTGACCCATTATCTGTAAATGCAGGCTCTCCATCAGGAATACCCCAATTTGAGAAGTCTCCCGGGTCGGTGGGGAGTTCTTCTTTCGTCCAGTCGGTGACGGCGATGGGCTCGCCGTTGTTGTTTACGAACTGGCTGCCGTTCCAAGTATGGGCTGTGCCCATAGCGGCAGTATAGCGATAGCCGTCTTTTGTTACTGTGAAGGTAGGAGCTACGGTCTGATTGCCGTGCATTGTGAAATAGAGCGCGTTGCCCATCTCCGAAGTCTTCGTTACCGTAATGCTTCCTGTTACCTGATTGGCGGCAGTGTTGTCCCAGTCCCAAACATCACCTGAGGTTTTGCTAAGGGTTATAGCACGGCCAACTGTCATGTTGTCGCCTGAAATGGTGACAACGTCGCCTTCACCAAGTGTGAGTCCATCGGGAAGCTCGAGAGTGAAGTAAGCTTCATCTACATAACGATTCATCTCTACGGAAGCATTCGCCGTGCCGTTCATATTCTTAACCAGGGTTGTAGTGGCGAGGAAGTCTTTCTCGGCGAGACCTTCGAGGTTGTCGGTTTGCGATGAGAGGTCAATGATATATTTTTTATCTTTAACGTTGGCAGGATTTACTCCCTTGCCGAGATAAAAAAGAGCTATTTCATCTTCACCGTTGTCAGAGAGGGTGACTTCACCTTTGAATACGCCGGACGCAGTGCCTGCACCGGAAGAGAGAGTCACGACTCCGGCAATGCCTGAGTGTGTTGTGATAAGCAACTGGTCGCCGGCAGTCCATACGCTGTTAAGGCCCTTGCCACTGGGGGTAAACTGCGTGCGGGTTGCCTCATCCTGCTTGTCAGCGGAGATAGTGAGCATCACTTTTTGACCGCCCCCTATTAGGTCTTCTTCGCTCTGGCACGAGGTCATGGTGGCCATGCCGGACACCAGCATGAGGGCGGAAAGGCCATATAAATATTTCTTGTTCATGTTAATTCCTTTTTACGTTGAGAGTTTTGATTAATAGCCGACGCCCTGTGAGCCGGGAACAGTCACGTTGCCGCTTGTGCCGTTCTTTTTAAATACGGCGTAGACGGTCTTCTCCGTAACGGCAGGTGTCAGGTTGATAGAACCGTTGTGCTGATAATCGGCGGCGGTAGCACTTGCGCTGTCAGCCCAGCCGAGGAATGTGTAACCCGCTTTGACCGGTGTATCAACATCTTGTGACGGATAGAAAATCCAGGGAGTCGTAGTATTCTTATGTTCACCATATCCTTTCTCTACACCGTCCACCACGTAGTGGAGTGTGTATGTTTTGCCTTCCCAGATAGCATAAAGGGTTCTGGTGACATCGGGGCGGTTGAGTGTGATCTGCTGGCCTGCAAAGATAGTAGGAGTGCCGTTGGCAGACTCTGACCAACCGAGGAAATTGTAACCGTCGCGTGTCGGGTCGGCCATAACTGTGAAGTTGTAATAGTTGCTCCATGAAGTACCGGTTTCAACCGTGTTTTCGCGGCCGTCCTGATAGTTGTAAATAAGGCGCCAGTCATCGCCCTTGCCTTCCACGAAGTAAACGTCCTTACCGTTGTCATACTTGCCGCCGTTGAAGTTCTTGTTGGCAGTGTATGTTCTTTCTTTGAGGGCACCGTGGTACATTGTGCCGCCTACGGTAACTTCAAATTCGGTAACAGCGTTCTGTGCGGGAATCATGTTGAGGAACACCTGGCCGTCTGCGCCCACCTTGGCTTTGATTTCGCCCGGTGTAGTGTTGGCGAGGGAACCATTGGCGAGGTCGATTTCCACTTTGTTCATGATGTTCTGACCTTTTACGGTAACTTCCTGAGGCATATCCACGCCCTCGGGCATGTGGAGGCAGAAGTGGCCGAAAGAGAGCATACTCTTAAGGTTGAAGCTGAAGTTGGCAAGGCCGTCTTTCATCTCGACGGTAGCCTCGGAGTGCATCACGTCATAATCGTCAAGAGCGTTCTCAAGACCTTCCTGAGTGCTGAGGTCGAATTCCTGGGATTCGCTGACAAACTCGTCAGCCTCGGTTTTGGCGCCGAGATAGTAGATATGAACTTGTTCGCCGCTGCCAACGGTCAATGTTCCTCTTAAAGTACCGGAAGACTGGCCGTCGGCTGAATCGTCGACAGTCAGCACGCCACAGTTAGTGCCTGTTGAGCTGATAACTACAACCTTGTCACCCTTGGCCCATGTGAATTTAAGTTCTGTAGGAGTCTCGAAACGGTTGGTGCGAGTCATCTCCTCCTCGATTGTACCTGTCGCCACGGCCTGTACCGTGACACGTTCTTCATTGACGGGAAGGTCTTCGTTCGAGCATGAAACCATTCCCATTGCCATCATGGCCGTTGCAAATGAGAAACTTAAAAATTTCTTTATCATGTCTGTGTTTTAATTTTTGTCAGAGTATACCAGGCATGTTGAAAGATGCCTGATATACTCCTTGTTTAAGATTTTACTATCAGTCTACTTCACCTTCGGAGCCGCTGCCACCGCCGCCGATTGCCGACGAAGTGGTGCAATAAACGGCATAAATAGTATGGTTGCCGCTTACTTTGATTTTCTTGCCGAAGTTGTATTGTATTCCGCTGGTATTGGGCTGAACACCCTCGAGAGGAGTGGCGCTATATCCCCCATGTTTTGCATCTTTCTCAGTGCATGTGTATTTTTCTTTGGGAATAGTCAATTCTACCTCGGTGCCGGGAACTACCCAATCGGATTTAACTGTTTTGATCTCTTCGTTGCTGAGGCCGTTGGGGTGCAGGGTCAGAACGTACTGGACTTTCTGCTGGTTCCAGACGGCGGTGAGGGTGAGGTTTTCACCTGCGGTGAGGGTTACGGTCTCGCCGGTCTGGTAAACGTTGCTACCGTCTGACCAGCCGCCGAAGTCGTATCCTTCGCGTACCGGGGCCTCCGAGGGAAGTACTATCTGGCAGTTTTCGCCGGTAGTTTTGCCGGTCAGTTCCTGAGTGGCGGGGTTTGCATCCGCACCGTTGTTGAGGGTGATTACAGAGGTCTTTTCTTCGGGCTGGCCCTGGCCGTTGTCGCCGTTCATCGGGACGTCTGTGCCTTCAACGGGAACGAAGTCGTCGGTGGTAACGTCGAAGGAAATGGCGCTCAATACGGGATCCGGGTTTGTGGGGTCGGTCCAGCCGCCGTTGTTGCCGTCGGCGAAAGTGAAGGTGTAGATGTAGCGCACGCCCTGCTTCCAGGAGATGTTCACGGGGATGTAAGCGTAGTTGTCATAGATGGTTTTGCCGTCTTTCTCGAACTTCACTTTCATCTTGAAGTAAGCGCCGGCATCCTGCTTGGTTTCGGGTTTCCATGCTTCCACCTCCTGCGGCAGGAGGATGAGGGAACGGTCGGCACCCTTGGCGTGGTTCACAGTTGTGAGGTCGGTCGGGGTGTTCTGCACTTCGATGGCACCGAGATTGCCGGTGGTGTACTCGTTGTCACCGCTGAGGTTGGTCCATGTGCCCTGTCCGGGAAGGTTGACTTCGCCGTTCTCGATGTCTGTGTGGTTGTTGTAGTTGGCGTCCGTGTTTACGGTGGGGAACTCGAACGTACCCTGGCCGTTGAGGTGGTTGATCACCACTTCGGAGATGGTCACCTTCATGCCGGTGGTGGAGTTGTTCACGGCTTTGAAAACCACCTGGCTGAGAGCGTGGCGGAAGTTGAGGTCAACTACCTGGCGGTTCTGTTTGAGTTTCTTGGCATAGAGGAGGTCCACCTGGCTGGCGGCATCCTGCGCGGGCTGGAAGTCCACGAATTTGGGTCCCTGGCCCTCATCCCAGTGGAAAGTGTTGCCGGCGTTGACGTAAGCGGTGAAGTCGAGGTCTTGCTCGGGCCAGAAGTATCCGTCGGCCACCCAGTTTGAGCCGCTCTGTACCGCCTCGGTAGTGAAGTAACGTTCGGTGGTGCCGTTGTTGGTGGCGATGACGTTGAAGCGTTCGGGCTTCACGTTGTTACAGTAAGACTGGAGGGCACGTGTGGTGTTGCCGGTGGTCATCCCGAAGCGGATGCCGTCTTTCTGGCTGTCGATGATTTCATCTTGTGAGCAGGCAGTCAGGAGCGTTGCGAGTGCTGCCGCTCCAAGCAAAAATTTAGTTTTCATTTGTTTTAGTTATTAAAGTTAAGTTTTTAGTGGTCAGGTGATTTTTACTTACCCATCGGGGTGTCTGTGTTGTCGCCGTCGATGTAGTCGTCAACAGTGAGGTTCATCTGGATGCCGGCGAGGATGGGCTTCGGGTCGTTGGGAGTGGGAGTGTAACCGCCGTGGCCGTTGTTGTCGAAAATGAAGGTGTAGGTGTAGCGGGATCCCTGCTCCCAGTTGATGTCTGCGGGAACTACTGTCCAACCGTCATAGATGAGCTTGCCGCCGTGCTTGTTGTCTTTGATGGTAACTTTTAGCATGAAGTAAGCGCCGTTGTAGTTTTCACCTTTCACTGTGGGATCCCATTTAGCGGCTGTCTGCGGCAGGAGCATCATGGTGTAGTCTATGCCGCCGGTATGTTCGACGGGAGTGATGAAGGAGGGTTCCGAACCTAATTTGACGGTAGTGAAACCGGTGGAGGTGTATTCGCCCAAGCCGGCGGTTGCGGCATCAAGCTGCCAGTTGCCTGTTGTCCCTTCCACGATGGTGCCGGTACCTTTGTGTTCGTCGTAGTTCTGGTTGTCTGTGTCTACTGTCGGGAATGTGTAGGTACCGGTTGTAGTGAGGTGACCTACCTTTACTTGGCTGACCTCGATGTCGAAGACGTCGGTCGCGTTGTTCTGGGCCTTGAAGACGATCTGGCTGAGAGCGTGGCGGAAGTTGAGTCGTACCTGTGTACGGCTCACTCCGTTCTTGACGGCATAGAGCAGGTCAAGCATTTCGGTGGCATTTGCAGCGGGGGAGAAGCTCACGAACTGGCGTTCGCCGGCCTCGTTGATGGTCATGTTGCCGTTTTTCCAGGCAACGAAGATGAGGGCATTTTCGGGCCAGAAATAGCCCGTGGCGGTGTATGCGCTGCCATCACCTTTGGTTGCGGTGGCACCGTCGATGTAGGCTGCCCCGTCGGCGAAGAAAGCCGAGAATTTGAAATCCTCAGGGAGGTTGGTGTTGCAGTAAGCGTTTGCAGCACGGGAAGCAAGGTTGGTCGTGACGCCGAAAGTAATAGCATCGTTTCGTGTGGGCTGGTCGCTTTCCTGCGAGCAGGAAGCCGCCAGGAGTGTCATTGCGACAGCTCCGAGAAATACAGTTTTCTTCATTGATGTTTGATAAAAATTAATAAATTGAGTAATAGATATATTGGTTAATATGCAAATTTATTGGATTTTGCGTGAGTCGGGGCTATACCTGTGATGCCGTGCATCCCAGGCAGCATGAATCGCTATGTCGGTTTATTTACATTGGTACCACCACATTCTCCTCCCCCCAGTCGTCAACACCGGGGGTGAACGCACCCGGGTCGTCCGGGTCCGGTAACGGTTCGGGGATGTCTATTCCGTCGATTATGAGGTGCACGCGGCGCCGGTTGGGGGCGGAATGTACCTGGTCGGTGACGTTGAACTTCTCGTTTTCGGTGCCGTAGACGTATGCCTTGCCGTCGTTGGTCCACACGTACAGCATCATCTTGTGGGGCATAGGGTTCTCCTCGTGGTGTCCGAAGGTGATGAAGCGTCCGCGTATCGTGGAGTCGCCGTCCTTCCAGGCGTCCACGGGGAGGGTAACCGGCTCGCGTCCCAGCTCTTCGGTGAAGAGGTTGAGCGACCCGGCCATGCCGGAAAGGGATGCGGTCATCCGCGAGATGTTCTGTATGTTCTTGACGTTACGGATTTCGTAGGTGTAGATGCAGGTGAGCTCGTGCGGGAAGAGGGTTATGACCTGCTCGGAGACCATCGGGTCGTCGGGGACGCGGCTTTCTCCGGTCTCCCAGTGTTTGTGGGTATAAGTGACGCCGGTTTCGTCGACGGTGACGTCCACTGCCTGGCATCCCCACATCATGTCGGGACAGATGACCACTCTCTCATCCTGTGTGCCCGACGCCCTCGGGGGCGCGGCGGAACGGTGGCCGAGGCTTTCGAGCAGCCCGCCGTTGCGTGTGAATGCCTCAAGGTCGGTGTAGACTTGCATATTGCGGAAATACACTCCGTCGGTGTCGTTGTTGTATGTGATGAGGATGTACCGGCCGGCTTCGATGTCGACGTATCCCCCTTCGAGTCCGGCAAAGTCGAATCGCCGCGGCTCCAGCCCGGGGTCCAGGGGATAGAAGAAGACGCACATCCCGTAGGGGTTGGCCTCCGGAGCGTCGCGCCAGTCATACTCGACCTTTACGCGCACTATGTGGCTGTGGTCGAAGCAGAGTTCCTTGTGCTCGCACGAGGTGAATCCAAGGAGCAACAGGAGAGCTGTCAAAATCGCTGATAATCTGAAGATTTTCATGGGTCCTTTTGTCATCTGTTCATTCTCCTATGGAGTCTTTTTCGTTGTTAACTTTTTTGCGGTTGTAGTTGTCGCAGCCTATAAGCCAGACGAGCGACACCCCGAGTTTGGTAGGGCCGAACCAATGCATGTGCTTGGTGGCCTGCCACACGTAGCAACCGTTGTCGGGCACATATTCGTAATAGCGTCCGCCCATGTATCCCACCCCTATCTCGAAGTCGATGTTGAGGCGTCGTGCCACGGGGAGGGAATAGCCGTATGAGAATCCGCCGCCGATGTTGGCACGGTCCCACAGGGTGCCACCGGGCTTGCCGGCCATGTACCCTTTGCCGCCGAACTCGAAGTCGTAGGTCACGGTCTGGAAATAGACGCCGAGATGGTGGCCTGTAAGCGGCTTGGCGTGTGCCTCGGAGCCGAACCACCAACGCAGCTCCACGTCGCCGCCGTAAGTTCGCCAATAGCGGTGCCGGCGGTTGGAGTTCCACCATGCGTACATCCAGTTGGCGTCTATCGAGAGGTTCTTGCCCAGATAGAACTCCACACCGATGTTGGGGATGGCGGCGGCGTCGTAGAGCATGTTGGTGTTGATGTCCATGTAGAAGGGCTTGCACTCGATGGTCTCCACCGTTGTGCAACCGAACCGGGGTGATTCCTCTTCCGGCTCTTCGACGTAAACGGGTACGGGAGGCTCGATGACGGGAGGCACTATCTCCGGAGCCGGTACGCGCTCGTACCACAGCAGGAGGTTGGACTGCCGCAGCTCGGGAAAGAGATTGCGGTACATGTACCGGTAGGGGACACCCTTGCGCAGGCGCCGCAACTGCGCCACCTGGTCTCCGTTCGTCAGGATTCCGAGGTCGGCTTCGCGCTGGAGTTTGCGCAGCAGAGCCAGGGTCTCGTCGCGGTAAGGCACCGCGGGATCCTCCTCCACGAGGCGTATCAGTCCGGCCCAGTCGCGCCCGAGGAAACGGAACTCCATCACCGAGTCGGGAAGCTCCGTGTAGCCGCTTATGTAATTGAACAGAGTATTTGCACGGTTGCGCGACAGGTTGTAGTTGTACTTTATGCCACCTTCGGGCGAAGCGGCTCCCTCCACGACGATTTTGCGGATGGCATAAACGGAGTCGCGCTCCCGCTCGGTGAGACGCGACATTATGCCGGAGAGCGCCCGCTCGTTGGCGGGAATACCCATATCAAGATAATGCTTTGCCACCGGGAAGTAGATCTTCACGGAGTCGCGGACCTCCTGCGCCTGTGCGTATGACGCGGCGGTCGTGCCTAATAACAAAGCTATTACTATGTGACGCTTCATAATATATTTTTATACCGGGTGCGCTTCCGCTACCCGCGAAAAGTGGATATTCTGTTTGGTCAGTAAGGAAATTTCAAGAGGTGGAAAGGGAGGTGCTGCCGGAGTTCAGGTCAGGATATGTCGGTCGGTGACACTGTTTTTGACCTGGCGGAAGATTAGCTAAATCTACGGATATGTTTTATCCGGAATTTTTCTCCATTCGTGGCTCTTATGTTTCCATTGTTTATATATATCCGGGTATTACAAAATTCTCCTTTTGACAAATAATTAGTGGATCGAATCTTATGGTATTAACCGATGCAGGAAAATTGTTGTGATAGCAGGAATCTATGACTTTATTCTCTTTAGAAAAATATATATATCGACCGCAAAGTTACGTAAAGATTTTCGAATTACCCTCCCCCGAAATGTTAAATTATGTTAAAACAACTTTAAAACATTGAACAGTAAATAGTTATAAACTTCATTTTTATCGCCGGAATAGGTTTTAGAGTAAACCTGTTTTCTGTGATTTTGGTATATTTTACCACTTTGAGTATAAATTCAGGATTGTGGGAAACCGGAGGGCGGCATGGGCGCAGGTATCGCTGCGTTCCCGTCCCGGGCGCCGGACAACTTTCCGGCGCCACAAGAAAAGCCGAACAAAAGAAGGTATATTTATTTGAAATTTGTGCGGCGGCTGGAGACCGGTGACATTATGACGGCTGTCTCCGGAAAGGTGGATCTGCTGCCGATTATGCTACAAATACTTCCGGACTTTTGCTTAAACCGGAAATTATAACTAAATTTGCAAAAATATATAAATCTATGAAACGTCTTTTATTTGCGGCTTTCCTTATCGCGGCTCTCGCCACCGCCTGTTCGCAGGGCAAACAGCACGGTGCCTCCCCGGCTTCCGACAGCGACAGCGCCGTGGCCGAACAGCAGCAGAAACAGCTTCCCGACTCGCTGACCTTCGCCTTCATGGGTGACATCATGCCCGGAACCACCTTCCCCGAATCGCCCGAGGGCGCTTACGTCCCCAAAGACGGCGGCAAGGAACTCTTCGCCGACTGCCGGGAGGTGTTCAAGGCCTCCGATGTCGTGGCCGGCAATCTCGAGGGCGTACTCATCGAGGGCGGCACTCCGAAATTCTGCAAAGATCCGAAACTCTGCTTCACCTTCCGCATTCCGCCGTTCATGGCGCAGGTGTTCAAGGATGAAGGCTTCGACTATATGAATCTGGCCAACAACCATGCGAACGACTTCGGCGTGGAGGGGACTGAATCGTCGCACTCCGTGCTGGAGAAGGCGGGGATAGCGTCGGCCGGTATCCGCGGGGTGGCGCCTACGGCCGTCATCGAGAAGAACGGAGTGAAGATTGGTTTCACCGGCTTCAGCACCGGCGTCACCACGCTTTCAGCCCTCGATCCCGAGGAGCTTAAGCGCACCGTGACGGAGCTTCGCAAGCATTGCGATATACTTGTGGTGGCGCTCCATGCCGGCGGCGAGGGAGCGGCTTACACCCATGTGCCGCGCAAGGAGGAAGTCTTCCACGGCTGGCCGCGCGGCGACGTGTGGAAATTCGCCCGCACCGCCATCGACTGCGGGGCCGACATAGTCTGGGGGCACGGGCCGCACCTGGTGCGCGGCATGGAGGTGTACAAGGACCGATTGGTGATGTACAGCCTCGGCAACTTCTGCACACCTTACCGGATGGGGATAGCCGGACTCACCGGGCAGGCGCCCCTCGTGCAGGTGACGGTGCGCCCGGACGGCACTTTCCTCGGCGGCAAAGTCCACAGCATGACGCAGCAGAAAGGGATCGGCCCGCGCCTCGACCCGGGACATGCCGCCGCGCGACAGATAAAGAAACTCTCGCTGGAGGATTTCCCGGAATCCCCGCTGAAAATTTCCGATACCGGAGAACTGACAAAATAAGATACGAGATATGACACCATTGCAACCCGGCACGCCGCTCTGCGGCGGCAAGTATGAGATAACGCGTTTCCTGAGCAGCGGCGGTTTCGGCTGCACCTACGAGGTGCGGCACACCGCTCTCGGCACCCGCTTCGCCATAAAGGAGTTCTACACCGAACAGTATTGCAACCGAGGCACCGACGGCACGGTGTCGGTAGGCACAAATTCGGCGCGCGAGTTAGTGGCCACGATGAAGGAACGCTTCAAGCGCGAAGCCGGCCTTATAGCCAAGTTGCACCACCCCGGCGTGGTGCGCGTCACCGACGTCTTCGAGGAGAACGGCACCGCCTATTACGTTATGGACTACATCGGCAACGGGACGCTGCGCAACCTGGTGGACACGCAAGGCCCGATGTCGGAACCGGCGGCACTGGCACTAATAGAGAAAGTGTGCGGCGCGCTGGAATACATCCATTCCGAGGGACTGATTCACCTCGACATAAAGCCGGACAACATCATGCTCGACGACAATTGGGACCCGGTACTCATCGACTTCGGCACGTCGAAAATCTTCATCGCCGACGGCGAGTACCACACTACAACGACGACCAACGTGGGGATGACGCCGGGCTACGCCGCGCCGGAGCAGTACTCCTCTACCATGAAGGCGCCGGAGCCGACGATGGACATCTACGCGCTTGGCGCCACGCTCTACATGATGCTGACCGGACGGAAGCCCGTAGACGCCATCGAACGCGTTACCAGCGGTATAGAACTCAGTTTCCCGTCCGTAGTTTCGGAGCGGATGCGCTATGTGATAAACCGCGCCATGGAGCCGCAGGCCTCACACCGCCCGCAGAATGTGGCGGAGTTCCGCGGGTTGCTCTCCGGCGCCGGAACACCTCCGCCTCCTCCCGGCGGGTCACAAGGGACGGGAGGAAGTGCCGCGAACGACACCAAAGTCTTTGACGGCAACGGCGGTTATCCGGGCGGCGGCTATTCCGGCGGCAACAGAGGATATTCCGGGGGTGGTTATCATGGAGGTGACTATCCCGGGGGCAACACGGGAGGCCGCCGTTCCAAGTTCCCGGTTTGGATTGTTTACGTGCTGGGGGCATCGGTTCTCGCTCTCGTCGTCTTCTTGTTCATGAATCTAAAAACAGGCGGTGACCATGTACCTACATACGATTCGGAAGTGGTAGTGGACTCGGAAGTCGTGGAAGAGGTGCCGGCGGATTCCACACCAGCCGAAGGGGGCATAGCCGAGTCTGCGAAGGTAATCGTGGAGGAGCAGGACGTAATATCCTGCCCCGAGCTGAACGGCGGGAATACATCTTACGGGACAGTGACCCATAATGGCTCCGACTATCCCATCAGGATGGAAATCAAGGTATCATCCTCAGGAAAAGTAACGGGCCGTTATGCCTACGAAACCACGCTCAGCAAAAACGGCCAGAAGGCGAGCAGTTGGTTCAAGCTCAGCGGCACCTGCACAAATGCGGCCGAGGGGTGCTATAACTTAGACTTGACAAGCTACAATCCGCAGGACGGCAACGCTCCTTTCGAGACGATAGAACTTTGGTACAATCCCTATACCCAGTCTTATTCCGGAGACCTGACGAACATCAACACAGGCTCCGTACTCGGATTCAACACCTCGTTTTAATTGGATTTAGAGATACGATGTATATGGAAGCCATGGATCTTCGGTATCTGCGGCTTCCGTATCTTATCTTAACTTATTTACAACTTTTTTATTTTTTGACGTTGGAACTTGCATGGACAAAAGAAATTGCATACCTTTGTATGCGATTCCACGGAACGTCTTCGCGATAACGACGTTATTGGGAATCGGAAAAATGTTATTGCCCAAACAACTAACCGCTTTTTTATGAAAATTTTTACTACACTCGCTGTAACGGCGCTTTGCACGATGCCCGGATTGCAGGCATCGGCCGACATCATAACACGCAGCGACGCGGCGCCCGAAAAGCGCTCGCAATCCCTCTCCACCGTAAACGAACAGCGTACCGTCTTGGCCCGGAAGCAGTTGGCCGACGGTGTGACGAAACGCGTAGTCCGCGACGCACGGGGCCGCATTTTCTGCGACATGGTGCGCGGCGGCAAAGTATCGAAAGCCCCGGGCCGCGTCAAAGTGCCCATGCGCGCTCCCGCCGACGCCTCGTTCTACGAAGGTTTCGAAGGCCATAACGGCGAGCTCGACTGGCTGGCCGAAGGGTGGACCGAGATAAAAACGCCCGCCAATACGCCTACTATGGAGATGTGCCAGCACAATATCAACAATTCATGGTGCGTCCAGGATACCGGCGACGGATATTGGACCGGAATCACCAGTGACGGCGTGAAGGAAGCATGGGTACACTTCACCTACAACTGGTCATACAAAAATGGTGAAGGCGAAACCATCTCGGGACAAGCCTCGCCACAGGACGAATGGCTCATTTCGCCGCAATTCACCGTGGGTCAAGGACATGACCTCTTTTTCCTCCTGGAGTTCGACTACGGTGCCGCTTATGGCTTCGACTGGGATACAATGGCATACGACCGCAGCGAAGTGGAATGTGACATGGAGGTGCTCGTCAGCGAAGACAATGGCGCCAACTGGACTTCCCTCTGGAAAGTGACCGATGATGTCTGCTCGCAGATGACCGACTCGCAGATGTATGATGTGATGGCCGAACTCGGTTACTCCAACTACAACGTCAGCCTCGCCCGCTATTATGGCAAGAACGTGAAACTCGCTTTCCGCTACACCAATGCTTCCAAAGGCGGATTATGCGGCAACTCGGCAGCTGTCGACGGTATCACCGTGGCCGCCCCTTCAGCCGTGGCAGAGTACAATATCCCCGAAGGCAACTTGCTCGTGGGTATGTCTGACGAGCTGACCGTCTATCCCGACTCGCGAGCCTTGATGCCCGCTTACACCGACATTACATGGACGGCCGGATCGAACATCTACACTTCCGCCAACCAGTGGACATTCTACGATGCCGACGGCAGCGTGGGACGCATAATAAACGATGGCGAAGCCGTGGTGAACTATCCTTACTCCGAAGGTCAGCTTGTGAAATGGCCGATGCTTACAGCCTCCAACGCCACCAACTCCGACATCTTCTCATACGACGGTAAGGATGAACAGCAGGGTGGTATCTTCTTCGGAGGCAAAGTGCCCGACTTCGTATGGGAAGGCGTCAGCGAGGAGATGTACGTCGGCAACTACGACTACAAGCACAAAGGCCTTATCACACCGTATCTCGACACCACCGACTACGTCTACGGCACGCATACCCCAGGGGGCTGGGGCAAAGGTATCACCCAGACCAAATTCGGTAACCTCTTCATGGCTCCGCCGGCACCGCTCACAGTTACCGACGTGCTGCTGACACTGGGCGAATATGACGCCGATGCCGATGCCGAGTTCCTGCTCGAAATTTTCCCCGTGGACGACCGCGGTACAGTGGCCGAAACTCCCGCTGCAATGGCAAAGGTCAAAGGTTCCGACATCTCCGGATTCGGCTTCTATCCCGTCAAGTTCACACTCTCCGAGCCTTACGTGATGACCGGAAATACGCTTATGATGATAAGCGGCTACGCCAACAATCCGAAGGTGCGCACCTTCGCAGCCTGCGCACAGTCGGTACACAACGATGCAGCCCACAACTATTGCTACATGATTTACGACATCAACGGCGAGTCGGTGTTCTACTCAGCCGCGGAAGCTCTTCAGGACTACTCGTCGGCTCTGATGCTCAGCCTCAACGGCACATACCACTTCGTGACGCTTGTGGACGAAAACCAGCAGATTATGCAGCTCGACGCCACCACCGGCACGGCAGAAGTCGACTTCAAAGCTTCCAACGCTCCCGAAAACTGGTGGGTGGAGGATGGTGAAAACCGCATACCCCTCGTGGCCGAAGGCGCGACTTACGACTGGCTGAAAGTCTTCCCCGTGACCCGCGAAGACGGCAGCTACGCAGTGCGATTCTCCGCCCAGCCCTCGCAGGCACAGCGCTCCAAGACTGTTATAGTGGCCAATGACGGCGGTAACGTTCGCTTGCGCGTACGGCAGTCGGCCGCTCCCGTCGGCATCGAAGCAATAGCAGCCGATGACATCATCATGCACGTTTCTGACAACCTGCTGACTGTAAACGGCGTTGCCGATGACACTCTCGTGGAAATCTACGCCACCTCCGGTCTCCGCGTCCTCGCCGGCAACAACAACCTCAACATCTCCGCCCTCCCCGCCGGAGTATACCTGGTGAAAGCTGGCAACAAAGTCTTCCGCCTCAGAAAATAACCTTAAGACAACCTGATGACCAATTCGGGTGTGCATCCACGAAATGCACACCCGGTATTCTTTATGGAACTTCGAAACGATGAGCTTTCCGCTATCTTTTCTTCCTCCTGGAGAATTGGATGTTTATGCCGAAGGATTATATCTTAAGTGCAACAGCTAACCGCGACATATCCGTAACATCAGCAACATCAATAACAGCTGCGCCCGGGGCGGTCAGTTATTTGTGAAACGGTTGCCGGGCTGGCGCAGCGCTATGCCGAGTTCTTCGAGTTCCGAGAGGGCTACCATAACGCGCGGAATGGACATGCGCGCAAGGGTGGAGATGGTGTCGATGGTGAGGTCTTTTTGCTGCGATTTCAGGATGTCGACCACGAGTTTCTGGTCGGACGTCAGTTCGGGGAAGAGGGAGCCTTGGCGTGCTGAGCCGGCGGTCTGTTTCCGTTGCCAGCCCATGGCGTCGATGAGCGTGTCGGCGCTGAGCGCTATCTGCGCTTTGTTGCGGTGGATAAGCAGGTTGCATCCTTGGCTCATCTCGTCGTCGATGCGGCCCGGGATGGCGAAGACTTCGCGGTCGAGCTCGAAGGCGGTGTTGGCGGTGGAGAGCGAGCCGCCATGCTGTGCGCTTTCCACCACGAGTGTGCCGTCGCAGAGGGCGGCGATGATGCGGTTGCGTTCCAGGAAGCGCTGGCGTCGGGGCTTCTCGCCGCTGGGATATTGGCTCACGAGCACGCCGCCGCTGTGGACGATGGCCGACGCGAGGTCGCGGTGAGCCGCCGGGTACACCATGTCGAGTCCGTGGGCAAGCACCGCCGTAGTGGTCACCTTTTTCTGTAATGCGGCGGAGTGGGACAGCGAGTCGATGCCGTAAGCAAGTCCGCTTACGATGTTGAGGCCTTCCACGCTGTCGGCCAGCGCGTTGACGAAGTCGGTGCAATGCTTTGCGCCCTGCGGCGTGGGTTTGCGCGTCCCCACCACGGCGAGCGGATGCGGCGCCGAGAGGTTGCCCCGGCCGAGCGTGAAGATTACCGCCGGAGCGTTGTATAGCTGAAGGAGCCGTTCGGGATAATCGGGGTCGGTGGCGAGCACGGCGCGCACCGTCGAGCGGGAAAGGAACTGCATTTCGCGGGTAGCGCGGATGGCGCCTTCCTGACGGTGCTCCTGCCGGCAATGCCCCATGTCGGCCTCCACTATTTTGGAAAGGTCGGGGCACGACAGTTCCGCGAAGGCGGCATAGTCGCCGCCATGTTCGTCGAAGCTGCACAGTGCCTGCGCAGTCATGCCGGGCGACAGCGCCGCCGCCAGCCGCATCTGGAATTCTTTCCCGTCCCCGGTTACCATTGCCGTTATTTCATGTATCTCTGCAGCACGCGGGCCATCTCGTCGCCGCGTGTCAGTTTGCCGTCCTTGATTACTACCACGGTGACGACGCCGCTGGCCGCCATGTCGCCGTTTTCGCGCACTATGTCCTGGTGGAAGACGAAGCGCGCTCCCTTGCGTTCGAGCCACAGGCAGCTCATGAAGCTTTCGCCGCCGCGCAGCGAGCGGATGTATTCTATCTCGATTTTGCGCACCACGGCGTCGTAGCCGGCATCGTGCATCGCGTTGAACGACACTCCGGCGTCGGCACAGAATTTGTGGCGCGTGTGCTCCATGTAGTGGAGGTAATTGGCGTTGTTGACTATCTGTTCGCAGTCGAGTTCATAGTCGCGCACCTCCATATCCATTATGAAGCAGTATTTCTTTTTGTTATCCTTTATCAGTCTCATGGTTATCAGTCTAAGTTCAGGTGTCGCCGGTGAGCATTGCCACGGCGCGTTGTAAATCCTCCTTGCTTGCGAAGGCGGAGTAGGGGACGGGCACGAATCCGCGGCTCCGGCCGTCGAGCAACAGCGTTATCCCGTCGCGTCCCACATAATACGGCCCGGGATTGCGCAACGCGAACTCATAGCTCACCGTGCGTGCGGCCGGAGCGGTTCCCGGAGCTGTAAACTCCTCATCCTCTTTCCTCTCTTCTACGGTAATGTCGATGCGCACATTGCCGGTGGCCTGGAACGTCACCGTATGGGGCATCACGCAGACGAAGGCTTCGGGGCGCAAGCCGTGGTTGAAGTAGAGGAACATGGCGATGACGGGGAGCACGAAAAAGAGCAGCATTAGCGACAGGATGGCCAGCCGGAGGTCAATTACGGCACCGAGCACTGCCAGCGTCACTACTGCTGCTGCCGTCACCGTGAACCACGCCATGCCATGGCGCCATAGCATCGCGGCCAGGAAGCGGCCGTGCGGCGTGCGGTAGCGCCCGGTGGTCACCTCAAGTGGAGCATGTGGCTTATTCCCGACCGTTTCGCTCATTTCTCGATGGCGTTCCCGTATTCGGCTTTATGTTTGCTGTCGCGTTGCCGCGTTATCGTTTCGTAGACCTGCTTGTTCTGCGGCACAAGCACCTGGATGTAGCCCGTCCCTTCGGGGTTGTATAGCTTGGTCATGTCCACGTATTTGGTCTTGCCCTTCGAGTGGCTGAAGACGTCGTCGCGGCGCGCCTTCACCTTGTCGCCCATGGCGCAGCGGCCGTTCTCCCCGAGCCCGCGCAGCGAATCGTCCACACCGCCGTCGCGGCACCATACAGGCAGAATCTCCGAGCACGGCGGGTAGCCCATGCCGGTCCACATTATATATTCCTCGGCTACCGTCCGTGGCGTTACCGTGGAGGCGTCCTCGACGGGAAGCATACCCTCTATTACAATTGTGGCGGTCGATTTGTAGCGCGGAATGAAATCTTGGTCCACCACATAGCGTTCGCCGGCGGTGGCATAGTCGCGTCCCTTCAGGTCGTTGTAGAAACTGCGGCTGAGCTTCTCGGTGAGCACTTCGGGAGTCACCGAGCGGCTCTCGACGTAAGGACGCAGCAGGCATTTGGCGTCGTCCTCGCGCACATATCCCAATCCCTGGCCCTTGCGGCCGGCGTGGCTGTAATTGGTACGCACAAGCACGTTGTCCTTGGCGTCCGAGAGGTCGAAGCGCACGAACGAGTCGTTGTTGGTCTCGAAGAAAGCACCGTTGCCGGTGGCGTCGATGACGCCGAAGTTGGCCTCCACCCCCATCGGGCGCGGCAGCTGTTCCAGCAGTTTCTCGAAATCCCCGATGGTGCGGCAGGAACGCAACGCGATTGTCATCACGTAACCTTCGCGGTCCATTTCAGAGTTCGGCACCTTGTCGTTCTTGATGTTATACGAGGCGGTGTTCATGATTGCGAACCCGGCGTCGTTCATTCCCATCCATGCCTGTTCCAGGTCGCGGTCGTCGGCGTTGAAGAGCGCCACGTAGCCGTAAGCGCCGTCTTTGGACGGGATATATTCTATCTTGTTGTCTATGGCGGAGGTGTCGCGGTGTTTCCAGAGAAGGGGACGCCCGGAAGCCGACGCCTTGGGGCCGATGATGGCCGACGTGCAGCCGAGAGCCTCCGCCACGGCACCCGACAATATTATCAGTAGTAATAAAAAATGTTTCATTATGGTAAAGGAATTTTGTTTCCCGCTGCAAAGGTAACTCAAATTTAAATAACAACAAAAAGAACCACCGAAAAACACTCGCCGCCGCCCCCTTGCATGTCCGTTGCGGCGGGAAAATTTGGTTATGACGGGAAAAATAAGTAATTTTGCACTGCGTAAGTACCTGCCGCCCTTATTTCTCACAGTCAAGTGGGCAGTGCGCTATATGACGCCAGTAATTTTAAATCATAAGAACATGAAAAAAGAAGTAAACAGCCCCAAGGCACCGGCCGCTATCGGCCCTTACAGCCAGGCAATCCGCACCGGTAACCTCATCTTCGTTTCCGGCCAGCTTCCTATCGATCCTGCCACCGGTGCGTTCCCGGAAGGGGGAGTGGAGGCCCAGACCCGTCAGTCCCTGACCAATCTCAAGTCAATCCTCGAGCAGGCTGGCTCCGACCTCAACAAAGTCCTGAAGACCACCGTATTCCTCGCTGACATGAATGATTTCGCCGCGATGAACGGAATCTATTCCGAGTTCTTCAAAGCCCCGTTCCCGGCCCGCTGCGCCTTCGCCGTCAAGACCCTCCCGAAAGGAGCCCTCGTCGAGATCGAGTGCATCGCCGCCGCGGAGTAGCTTCGCTGGTTCCAATGAATAGGATTACCGTCTCTCTCAACGAGGGACTCGAGTGCATCGCCGCCGCAGAGTAGCTTCGCTGGAGCGCACAGCCTTTCATCGAGCCAAGATCGCAGATTTGGATTATTATTTCAAGCTGAGACATCACAGTCCAAACGAGCTTTTTCGGAGGGCTTGGCAGATAATGTATTGATTATTAATTAAAAAGGCTTTCTCGTGGTTTCTAAATGATAACCATGAGAAAGTTTATTTCGCACATTATCAAGTATTTAGGTGCCAAGGCGATTCTGGATGATGTGCAGGAACTTCATCGCGTGGCATTGCCTGACACCACATTGGCTGACAAGTTCGTCTAAATATTCCACTAACTTTCCTAATGGGAGATTGATCACCTCGCCGATTGATTTGAACCTGTTGTCCCTGGCCAGATAGTCCGCCATTTTCCGGTATGCCTGACCGGAATGCGGGTCAAAAGGCTCGCTGATCTCGTATTCACTTCCAGTGTTGCTGGCGAATGCTATAAGCATCTTGTCGTAATCGCCATAAAAACTGATGGCCTGGCGGAAATCAACGATTGCATATTCATTGATTATCAGGTCCACCAGTTGTTGTTTTTCTTTTATGACAAGCGAGTCGAAGAGGTTGTCAAGCACTTCGTATGTCAAAGGTCTTTCGGTCGCATGCAGGTACTTCACTTTGGCCACCGCTCTCCTCAGCCTTCTTGATGCAATGCCTAAATTGACCTTCTCTGAATATGGGTGGTCAGAGTCCGAATATGCCAGAAAGTTCCATCGCCACTCCTCGGCTTTCCCGCAGATGTGATCTTCGACCGGGTTGTTGTTGACGTAAGCCAAAGCTGTCCTAATGGCTTTGTCTCCTTTCTTCAGCGACACACCGTAGCTATCGAACAGCACTCCGGAAAGCCCATACCTGCGGTTGTATGATTTGCAGAAGTACGACATCAGTTCCTTGATGAACAGTCTTATAGATTCTTTGTCATCTGTGTCCAGCAGAATGTGAACATGATTGTACATCAGGCATAGTGCCAACACCTTGACACCATGCTGTCGGGCGATAATACAAAATGATGTGATGAAAAACAATGAATCTTTGACGTTGTAGAACACAACGAACCCATTCCGCGCCCTTTGAAATATGTGTGCCACAGTGTTTCCCTGATGGCTCCCGCACCTCGACCCTACCATAGTTATTAGTTTAAAGTAAGTGTTTAAATTTGATTCGCCGCTTGTTGGAATCTGTTTAGATTGTTTTCTTAGAAGAGTTTTCCTCACAAAGAACATTTCTAACAAATCAACCTTTAATCATTTACAATATAGACAATTCTGCACTGACTCCAAAATATTTTTGTGGTGCACTGGATATTTTTGTAATGCCCGGGCTTGGGCACTGGCCGTTGCACTAGCTGCACGTGAGAACTGGATGGGTGAGGTTGGCAGATAATGTGTTGATTTCCAATTGATAGAACTATTTCGTGGTATGGTTTCTTACACCACGAAATAGCCCTTTTGCTTAATATTCAATTAGTGGAGTGCCACGGCTGCTTTTTACTACTTCGCTTCCCTGAAAGTAGAGCGGGCTTGAGGTGATGATCCGGAGGACGATTGAGGCTGAATTAGTGATACAGTTGAGAGTCAAGGGTTGAAGTTGAAGTGAGTGTTGAAGTGGAGGCTGAGTGTGCCCTGAACGCTCGTGGCAGATAACATCTTGATTGTCAGAGAAAAGAAATATCTCGTGGTTCAAGAAACTGAACCACGAGATGTCTCTTAATATTCATTATTAATCGGTTAGATGCCATGCAGGGATTACAGCTCGATTGGGTCTATAACTCCACAGCGTTCAGCTGGGCGAGGGCTTGGTGGTAGTCTCGCTCGGCGGCGAGGGTCTGCTCCAGGGCTTCATAGTACTGGTCGGTCTCGACGAGATATTCAATCATCGAGATCTCGCCTCGGGACTGGGCTGTCAGCAGGTAGTCACGGCTGTCGGTCTCGTTTAGGGAGGCGCGCATCAGTTCGGAGTTCTCCTTGAGGCTGGCGGCGCGGTTGTACTGGACCAGAAGGTCGAAATAGAACTGCTGCTCTGCGGCAGCCTTGCGGGATTCTGCGGCGGCGATCTTCGCGCGGGACTGCTTCACTTTGTTGGCGTTGCTCCACAGAGGAATATTCACACCCACTGTCACGCCTCGAAACTTGTCTGATGTCGTGAGCTCGCTCATATAGCCGACGGTCAGTTCAGGTACCCAGGCAGTCTTGTCGATGGACAACTGTTTTTTGCCTACAGTAACCTCCTGACGGACATATTGCAGGACTGGATTTTTCTGCGACGCCGACTCGTACCACGAATCGAAATCGGATGGCAAGTTGTCTGAAAGGCCGTAGGCGGAATCTTCAAGAGCGATGTCGTTCCCACCGTTGAGGCTCTTCAGTTTCGCCAGCAGGGTCTGACGCTCAACTTCTACTTGTGAGATCTGGCCACGTACGCTTGTCAGATGCACCTTGGCCTTGTTGAGGTCGAGGACATTGGCTCCACCGGCTTTCAGCCTTTTCTCAAAAGAAGACACGAGAGTCTGTGCCTGTGCCAGATGAGTGTCCAGTTCGGCTTTAAGGGCGTTGTAGTAGATAAGATCGATGCAGGCTTGCTTGGCTTCGAGTAGCACGTCAAGCCTCTCGGCTTTGTATTGCAGTGTGGCAAGTTCGTTCTGTCCGGCTACTTGTCTGGATTTCATACCGGTCAGAGTGGCTGCATCGAACGCTTGGGTAACGCGGAAGTCACGTCTGTTGCCGATGCCGTCGGCTCCCCACAGGTAGTTGAACTCGAACTCCGGGTTCTCCAGCAATGCGTCTGCACGGTTGGCCAGTTTCTCGGCTTCCACTTCAGCGGCTGCGGCTTTCAGCTGCGGATTGTTTGTCTCTATTTGCCGGAGGACGGCTTCTGTGGAGGTCTGTGCGTAGACCGCAAAGGTGCTTCCTGCACAGATATAAATAGTTAATAATAACTTATTAATATTACGGTGTTTCATATTAAAATATTACTATAATTCTTGTTGTTTCAGTTGGTTCGCCTCGACAGGCTCAGCGACCAATGGAGTGTGTGACGATGATTTTCAGTCGCCTCGACGGACTCAGCGACCAAAGTGTTGCTTTTTCGGTCACTGATCTTGTCGAAGTGACTTTTAGAAGCTGTTTTGATTTGTTTGTCTGAAAATGTGAGAGTGAAAAACATCAGTTTCGACCGCTTCTTCCAAGTAAGACAGTGGTGCTGTCTGACTGAAGAAGCGGGAAGAAAATGAAGAATTATCACCTTAAAGTACATTTCAAACAATTCAAAACTGCTTCTTTTTCATCAGCCATGTTTCTTGGACTTGGAGTTGATGAGATAGATCACCGGCACGACGAACCCGTTCAGCAGGGTGGAGGAGTATAGTCCGCCGAGGATCACCTTAGCCATAGGGGACTGGATCTCGTTGCCCGGCAGGTCGCCGCCAAGCGCGAGCGGAAGCAGTGCCAGCGCGGAAGTGATGGCGGTCATAAGAATCGGGTTCAGCCTGTCCAGCGAGCCGATCATCACAGCCTCCTCGCGCGAATGCCCCTCCGATGCGAGCACATTGTAGCGGTCGATCAGGAGCATACCGTTGCGGGTCGCGATGCCGAACAGCGAGATGAATCCGATGATGGCCGGAATGCTCAGGATTCCGTCGGTGAAGAATATGGCGAACACGCCTCCGATGAGCGCCAACGGCAGATTCAGCAGCACGACGAGCGACTGCGAGATGTTCTTGAACTCGCCGTACAGAAGCATAAAGATGATGAATATACTGAATATGCTCACGAGGGCGATGGTCTTGGATGCCCTTTCCTCGCTCTCGAACTGTCCACCGTATTCAATATGGTAACCTTCAGGGAGTTCGATGTTCTCGGCTATCTTCTCTCGGATGGCTCCGACGGCCTTGGCGAGTTCTCCACCGGTGGCGTTGCAGGAAACGACCAGCTTACGGCTGACGTTCTCGCGGTTGATAGTGTTCGGTCCGGCTGATGACTTGATGTCGGCCACATAGGACAGTGGAACCTTCTTGCCGTCACCGGTGTCTATGGTCAGATCGGAAATCCTCTCGATGCTTGAGCGTGCGTCATCATTGACTTTCAACGTGAGGTCGAACGAGCGGTTGCCCTCATAGACTGTCGAAACGACTTCGCCTTCCATCATCACCCTCACTACTTCGGCGAACTCGGGCAGGGATATTCCGTAGCGGGCGAGCATCTCGCGCTTCGGGGTGATGTTCAGCTCCGGCCTTTCGACCTGCTGCTCGACATTGATGTCGGCGATGCCCTCCACGCCTGAGATCGATGTCTTGATCTTCTGGCCGATCTCGTACATCTTGTTGAGATCCGAGCCGAACAACTTTATGGCGATGTTGGCCTTTGTTCCGGAGAGCATCGCATCGATTCTGTGAGAGATAGGACCTCCGATCTCAATGTTCACTCCAGGAAGCACGGCCAGTTTCCGCCGGACCTCTTCGGTCAACTGCTTTCTGGTTTTCTTACCAAGCTCGAACGGGCATTCAAACTCAGAACTGTTCACTCCGAATGCGTGTTCATCGAGTTCCGCTCGGCCTGTCTTACGACCCACGGTCTTGATCTCCGGGATGCTGAGCAGGAGCTCCTCCGCCGTGCGGCCCATACGGTCAGACTCCTCCAAGGATATTCCAGGAACAGTGCTGATGGAGATTGTGAACGAGCCTTCGTTGAAGGCGGGCAAGAAGCTTCCTCCGAGAGTGAAGAACATGACCACAGCGGCGACCAAAAGAGCGCCTACTCCGCAGAGAATCGTCTTCTTGTGGCCGAGAGACCAATTAAGGGCTTTCCCGTAGTATTTCTTCAGCCAACGAACCAGCGCCGGCTCACGTCCGGTCTTGTCGCTGTTCTGTGAGCCGAGAAGGAATGAGCTAAGGACAGGTGTGACAGTCAGTGCCACAAGCGTGGATGCCATCAGGGAGATGATGAACGTGATTCCCAGCGGCTTGAGCATCCTTCCTTCCATTCCGGAGAGGAAGAAGAGAGGCAGGAAGCTCGCGATGATGATGAGCGTTGAGTTAAGCATCGGCATACGGACCTCTTTCGAGGCCTCGTAAACAACTTTGATTACGCTCTCCCGCTCATTTTCAGGTTTTTCTCGGTTCTGCCGCAATCGCTTGAACACATTCTCCACGTCCACAATCGAGTCGTCCACAAGCGAACCTACGGCGATGGCGATTCCGCCGAGGCTCATCGTGTTGATCGTCAGTCCCATCCAACGGATCGCCAGCAAAGAGAAGACGATGGAAAGCGGGATTGAGATGAGGGAGATGATGGTGGTGCGCCAGTTCATCAGGAATATGAACAGCACGATTATCACGAATATCGCACCCTCGATCAAGGACTTCTTCACGTTGTCGATCGAACTGTCGATGAACCTGGACTGGCGGAAAATCTGTGAGTTGATCTTAACGTCAGCCGGGAGGTTCGCCTTGAGCTCGCCAAGTGCGTTGTCAAGCCTTCCGGTGAGAGCCAAAGTGTTGGTGTTCGGCTGTTTGGTCACGGTCAGCAGCACGGCAGGCTTGCCGTCGTTGGAGGCCACGCCGAGAACCGGAGTCTTGGGGCCGATACGCAGGTCAGCGATTGCGTCCAATGTGATCGGCAAACCGTTTTCCGAGGTCTTCACCACAGCCTTTTTCAGTTCGTCTATATCGTTGGTGGACAGAAGGCCACGGACGATATATTCATTGCCATATTCATAGAGAGTGCCGCCGGAGGCGTTCTGGTTCATTCCTTTGACGGCGTAGATGACCTCGTCCATCGAGACTCCGTGACGGCGCATCTTGCCTGGGTCCATCAGGATCTGATATTCCTTGATGTCTCCGCCCATCACCGCGACTTGGGCAACGCCGCCGGTCGAGAGGAGTCTTGGCCTGATCGTCCAGTCGGCGATCGTGCGAAGGTCCTGCATAGAGGTCGTGTCGGCGGTCAGGCCGATGATCATCAGCTCGCCGAGGATTGAGGCCTGAGGTCCGAGAGTCGGGTTGCCGACATTCTCTGGAAGGTCAGCACCGACCATCGCTATTTTCTCGGAGACGATCTGGCGGGCTTTGTAAATGTCTGTTCCCCAGTCGAATTCGATGTTGACGATAGAGAATCCGGTTGCGGATGACGAGCGTACGCGGCGCACGTTTGTCGCACCGTTGACGGCGGTCTCGATAGGGAAAGTGACGAGTCTTTCGACCTCTTCCGGAGCCATCCCTTCTGCTTCCGTCATCACGACCACAGTCGGCGCGTTCAGATCCGGGAACACATCGACTTCAGTGTGCATTGTTGAATATATCCCCGCTACGAGGCAGAGTGCGGCGATCACAAGGATCACCATTCGGTTGTTGAGTGAGAACCGGATGATTCCGTTCAACAGTCCGTTTTCGTGTTTGAGCTGTTCCATAGGCCTAATGACTGTGTGTGTGACCTGCCGGAACGGCTGTTACGGAAGCGAGTTTCACCTGGATGGCACCTGTGGCCACAACAACATCGCCTTCGTTCAATCCGCTCTTTATCAGGACTCTCTGCCCGTCAGACTGTCCGAGTTTGACCTCGCGTTTGAGGAAGCCGGTCTCGTCATTCTGCACGAAAACGTAGTAAACTCCCTGATCCTCGACCACCGCTCCGACCGGAACGCTTATGGCCCTTGAGGACGAGGATGATTTCAGATAGACATTCACATAGGATCCCGCAATAAGGTCTCCCTTGTTGTCGAACTCGAATGTCACAGGAATATAATAGTCTCCGTCAGAGGCCTTTCCGTAGCCGACCAACCGGCCGTTCAAAGCCTTCAGATTGTAGGTCTCGTCGCTGTAGGATGTTGAGAAGTTGGCGTCCTTGATTCCGCTGATGAGTCCGTAGTATTTCTCGGAGACATCGGCGCGGAGCCTCAACCTTCTGTTCTGGCTGACAACCGCGATCGGGGTTCCGGTCTCGACATAGTCACCCTGGTTGACGTTGAGTTTCTTGATGAATCCGCCAAGCGGGGAAGTGACGCTGACGTTACCATCCTTGGATGTGCCGGAAGCCAGCGCATCGTACTCTGCCTTGGCCTGTTCGTATGCCAGTTTGCTTTGATCCAAATGGCTTTCGCTGACAATGTTGTCCTTGCTCAGTTGAATGTCTCGTTCATATTCTTTCTTCGCTGCCTCGTATGTGGCTTTTGCCTTAGCAAGCTGGTCTCCGCCACCGAGTTCCTTGGATGAGATTGTCGCGATCAGCGAGCCTTTACCTACGGCCGAGCCCTCTGCCAGTTTCCCGAAGCTGACGACTCCGGAACTTTTCGCCACTACGGTCATCTCGTCTCCCATAGCGGATAGAATCTGTCCGCTTGTGTGGATCACCTCATTGAAATCACCCACGGCTACAGTGTCGGTCGTGATTCCGAATGTTTTCTGGCGCTCAAGGCTCACCTCAATCTCGCCATCGTGCCCGTGCCCGTCCTCGTGCCCGTCAGCCTCACCATGGCTGTGTTCGTGTTCGTGGTTATGCCCCTTGCAGGCCTCGCCACTATGGTTATGCCCGTGCTCGTGCTCCTCGTGAGCCTCAGCCTCGTGATCGTGATTGTGATCCCCGTGATTTGAATGGTTACCGCACCCTGCCAAAATAGCGCAGAATGCCATCAACGTTATTATCGTTTTCTTCATTTTAAGTGAATATATGTTTTTAAGTGAATATTTGAGTTATAAATATCCTAAAATTATTGAATAGGCTGATTCCGCCTCTCTCTATTCATTGTACGCGTCCCGACCTGTTAATTAGCATTATTGCCTCCGTTTGACGCTTATCACATCGCACGGATGGTCATTCCGTAAAAATGGCTGTTTCCAGTACTGTGTTGATAATCAGTATATTCGTAAGTCCTGCCCTCCGATTTAGCCGGGCAGGGATTTGCAATCGGTTAACATTCAGTAATTTGCGCTTATCGCACTTGATGCGGAACCAAGATGGTGGACTGAATGTTACGCAGCGACGGGCGGGGCGTTGGGAGCCATTGAAGAGACCAATGGCGGTGCGATAGATGGTATGAGATCCCCGGAAGCATATTCATTAGCGGTGCTTTCGGAGGTGATGGTCAGTAGGTTGGAGAGAATGGCAAGGATCGGGAATATGTCGCCGGCGTCAATGCCAAAATCTTGATTGTCAATGTACAGCCTTTCCGACGGGCAGTACTGCTTGTGCGCCACGCAGTGGCTTTCGTCCTGGTTGTGGTTGGTGTCCGAATGGTGCGTGTGCTCGTCATCGCAGCACCCGTCCATCCCGCAGACTTCCTCCACAATGCAGATCATTGTCTCATGGTGATGATGCGGCAGCACAGTCGCCAGCGTCATCATCATCATCGCCAGAAAGATCGGCACTATGGACAATTTCCTCAACATAAAGTCTTTCAGACAATCCGAGTGCGAATTTAGCAATTATTTCTGAATATGTGAAATTGTGAGATGGTGGCCGTCAATATATTGGCTGCGGATAATTAATGAATATGTAAGTTTAACTGGTAATAATCCCCTTTGGGTGACTTTGGCTCCCGAAGAGGGAGGGAACCCGCTTTAGCGGGGAGGATCACCCGAAGGGGATTATTGCAGTTGGTCCCTATTCTAATTCCTAAAAATATGATTACTTAAGAATATAGGTAATTGGAGCGTAGCGACCGAAGGGGATTCGGGGAATCCTTTCCCCTTGCCCCACCGGGGCTGTCA